>Ga0207421_10000256_pt1 | contig 66890 bp, 52 predicted proteins | sample SodLakKL_010_SED_4_FD_187542 | JGI IMG/M metagenome (GOLD analysis project Ga0207421, IMG submission 187542) | Alkaline sediment microbial communities from Lake Tanatar, Kulunda Steppe, Russia - 8KL_010_SED (SPAdes) (version 2) | ecosystem: Environmental > Aquatic > Non-marine Saline and...
CAGCGGACGACGTAGCGGATGCTGACGGCACCGACGTGGAAGCCTCAGGCGCTGACCCGGACGATGAGAAGAAAGACGCATAGCGCGTCGACGCAGCATGTAAGAATAGCAAACCAGGCACGGGCCCCCCAGGCGCCGTGCCTTTGCTTTTTACGGCGCCTTTGGTGCGGATGCCCTGCTTTCGCAAGGGACCTGGGGTGGACACAACGTCCGTCAGCAGCGTATACAACCCGCGTGCGTATTCCCACGGAGCCCCGGCCTTGCATGATTCAATCAACAGCCATCCTTCAGGGTAACGAGCTCGATGTTGAGCCTCATCACCAGGAAGGACTGGAAGAGCTACTGCACCTCTGCCGCACCCACCTCGCGTCGGTGGACGAGGGGATGATCCGCCGGGCTTTTCGCCTCAGCTATTGGGCACACCGGAACGACAGACGGGCTTCTGGCGAGATGTACATCAGCCATCCGCTGGAGGTCGCTAAGATTGCGGTCCGTGACATCGGGTTCGACCAGCTTACCGTGGCCGCTGCCCTTCTGCACGATGTGGTGGAAGATACCGAGTTCTCCCTCGACTTCATCCGCGAGGAGTTTGGCTCCGAACTGGCCTTGCTCATCGACGGCCTGACGAAGATCAGCGGTGTGTTTGAGAATCGTGCGCTGGGTCAGGCAGAGAACGTGCGGAAGCTGATGTTGTCCATGGCGCAGGACATCCGCGTCATGCTCGTCAAGTTTGCTGACCGCCTCCACAACATGCGGACGCTGGAGGCGCTCCCCCGCGAGAAGCAGCTCAAGAAGGCCAGCGAAACGCTTGAGCTCTTTGCCCCGCTGGCCCACCGCTTTGGTCTCTTTCCTATCAAGCGCGAGTTGGAGGATCTCTCGTTCAAGATTTTAGACCCGGAGGCCTACCACGATATTGCCAACGCACTGCAAGCCGGAAGTGAGGAGCGTGCCGCGTACATCGAATCCTTCATCGATCCCATCCGCGAACGGCTGAAGCAGGAAGACTTCGACTTTGAGGTATATGGCCGCTCGAAGCACCTCTACAGTATCCACCGCAAGATGAAGCGGCAGGGTAAAGAAATGGATGGCATTTATGACATCTTTGCCATCCGCATTGTGCTGGACGCCGAGGGCCGCAAGGGCAAAGAGGACTGCTGGCGCGTCTACAGCATCATTACGGATCTGTACAAGCCGATCCCCGAACGCTTCCGCGACTTTATCTCCGTCCCGAAATCTAACGGCTACCAGAGTCTGCATACGACCGTGCTGGACACCAACGGGCGGCGTGTGGAGGTGCAGATCCGCACGCAGCAGATGCATGACGTGGCGGAACGCGGGGTAGCGGCGCACTGGAAATACAAGGAAGGCACCTCGAAAAGTGATGAGGAGATGGAAGAATTCCTCTCCTGGGTGCGCGACCTCCTGGAGAACCCGCGCCCGGATCAGGCGGCAGAATTCGTGGAGGAGTTTCGCCTGAACCTGTACGACGAGGAAATCTACGTCTTCACTCCACAAGGCGATCTGCTGACGTTGCCGGTTGGGGCAACGCCGGTCGACTTTGCCTACCAGGTGCACACCGAGGTGGGGCATCAGTGCATCGGCGCCAAGGTCAATGGCAAGATGGTGCCGCTCTCGCATCAGCTCCGTAGCGGCGATCAGGTAGAGATCATCACCTCGAAGAAGCGCACCCCGAACCCAGACTGGATGAACTTCGTGGTGACGCACAAGGCCAAAAGCCGCGTGCGCCACTGGATTAACGAGCAGCGCCGCGAAACCATCGACCATGGACGCGAGGTGTGGGCCAAAAAATGCCGGCGCCACAACATCAAAATCGACGAGCAGGACCTCCACGAATACGTGGCAGACCTCCGCTTTCCCAACATCCAGCAGATGTTCTTTGAGATCGGCAATGGCCTTTTTGACGCCGAAGAGCTGATTCAAAAGATCAAGAGCAACACGCCAAGCGAGACGGCCGAGCCGCAGACGGTGGAGGAAGAGGCCAAACAGCTCGACTACGATCAGTTTTTGAGTACGGCGCAATCCACCGGCAAGCCCGCGCTCAAGATTGACGGGGAACTGCATACAGACATTGCCACAGAATATGCCAGCTGCTGCAATCCTATTCCAGGCGATGAGGTGTTCGGGTTTACGAGCCGGACGGGGAAGATCAAGATTCACCGCGTCAACTGTAGCAATGCGCCCGACCTGCTCATCAACCGGGCGGACCGCATCGTACCGGTGGAGTGGAGCCGACAAAAAGATGTACAGTTTGTGGTGGCCCTCCGCATCTTGGGGGAAGACCGCGTGGGTATCGTCAGCGACATCACTACGGTGATCTCTCGCAACCTCAAGACCAACATCCGCTCCATCACGATCGACTCAGAAGACGGTATCTTTGAAGGAACGATCGTGCTCTACGTAAATGACGTTACGCACCTGAAGCGCCTGGTCAAGCGCATCAAGCGCCTTGACGGGATCCATGGGGTCTACCGTATGGAGGAGTAATTAGGGCAGCGTTTTAGGACATCCAGCAGATCAAGTCGCTTCTCGTTTGCAAGAGAGCGACTTTTTTTTGTACTTTCCGTATGCATCAGATGTGATAACCTCTTTATATTTAGGTGATTATCAATCACCACGATGGCATGAGGCCACTGACATCTTGCCAGATGCAGTGTCGCGTGTTCGTGACGATGCCCCTCAAGGCCCCCTGCGGGCCTCCCCCCTTCGTTATCGATCATTTTTCCCGGAGCACACGGTATGAACGAACGACCCGAAACACTAACAAAAAAAGACGTCTCACGGCGCGTAGCCGAACTGATGGATTCGCCCATCTACAAGAGCGAGCCATGGGTGAAGGCGGTGATTACAGCCCTTGGTGATCTGCTGTTGGAGGCAGATCCTGAGCTGCGCATCGAGCTGCGGGACTTTGGCGTCTTCGAGGTGAAGAAGACCAAAGCCAAGCCCAAGGCACGCAATCCGCAAACCAACCAGACGGTGTTTATCCCCAGCCGGCGGAAGACCCACTTCAAACCCAGCAAGCGTTTAAAGGAAGTGCTGCAGACGCCGCTCGAAGAGTTGGACTACAAGATTCCCGAGGGTAGCGCTGACCACCCGGCAGAGGCCAACAGCGATGGCCACGTGAAGGAAGCCGAGCTGGCCCTCGAAACCAACTAAGCCGACCCCTCCTGGAGCCTATGCCTGACGCGCGCGGACGCATCGCCGCTATCGATTATGGCACTAAACGCGTCGGCGTCGCCGTCACCGATCCGCTGGGGCTTTTTCCCCAGCCGTACGGCACCTTCGCCCCGGCCGAGGCCGTCGCCGCCCTGCAGCAACTCCAGGCGGACGACGGCCTGCGGGTGATTGTGGTGGGGTGGCCCCTTACGGCCGATGGGGAGGAGGGCCGCGCCACGCAACGCGTGCAGCAGTACATCAATCGGTTGCGCAATGCGCTTGGCCCCGTGGACCTCGTGAAATGGGACGAGCGCTACACGACCATCGAAGCCCGCGAGCGCCTACACGCCACCGACCGCTCGAAAAAACGCCTCCACCGCCGCACCCATCAGGGCCGGGTCGATGAGGCGGCCGCTGGGCTTATGCTTCAAGAGTTTCTCAACCAGCGGTAGGCATCCCCAAGGGGCTCGTGTCGTACATAGACTGTGTATCCAACGTTTTTTAGATGAGCCACTGCATTAGGTTATGGTCCTGCCCATTTACGTCTACGGCGAACCGGTTCTCCGCGAAGAGACGGTGCCCGTAGAGGAGAATACCGAGGGGCTGCAGCAGCTCATCGACGACATGATTGAAACCATGCACGGGGCCGAAGGCGTGGGCCTGGCAGCGCCGCAGGTGGGGCGTCGAGAGCGATTGTTTGTCGTTGACGTCACGCCCTTTCTGCAGGACATGACACCGGAGGAGACGGCGACGCTTCCTCCCCAGCCGATGGTGTGCATCAACCCGGAGATTGCCCTCGAAAGCGATGCCACCACCAAAGTAGAGGAAGGCTGCCTGTCCATCCCTGACGTCCGCGAGGTCGTGGTGCGCCCAGAGGCTATTCGCATGACGTACCTTGACCGCGACCTGGAGCAGCAGGAAGTGGAGGTGGGTTCATTTCTGGCGCGCGTCCTGCAACACGAATACGACCACCTGGAAGGGATTCTATTCATTGATCACCTCAGCGCCTTCCGTCGGCGGCTGTTGAAGCGTCGCCTGCGCGACATCGCGCGCGGCCACGTGGAGGCAGACTACCCGCTCTCCACTGAGACGCCCGCCTAATCTGCACGTGTGTGTTACGCATGAGCGACCGCGCCCCTTTTGATTGCCGAGAAGATCTGCCGCTGCCTGTGCGGCTGACGGCGGCGCTGGTCGTGCTGTTGCTGCTGCTGCCGTACCATCCCCTCACGTGGATTGCAACGGCGCAGGCTGGGGCACACGCGGGCTACTGCCACATGTCGGAGGGGCCGTGCACCTGTAGCCATCACGCCCCAACCAATGCCCCGGCCTCGGAGCACACCGCCGCGCATGTCGAAGGCACCCACGGCGTCCAACCCGCTCACGAGCACGCGGACCCGGAAGCCACCACCCCGCCTTGCCACGCGGATGAGGCCGACGAACAGGCCCTGACCTTACTGGAAGGCACAGGTATCACCCCACCGCCCACCCACCTGTGCGGCTGCGGCCATGACGGGGACGACTTAACCTCTGCCGTAGCGATTGACCGATTTGTACGGCATGGCATATCGGGTGTGGGCGGTCCGCCTGTGCCGGATGCCCCCACCGCCGTAATCACGGCGGTCCATCTCCAACCCATCGCTGTGGACATCTTCCGGCCCCCTCCGCCGGTCCGGTAGCACCTTCGCCAGGACCGGCGTTTTCTGCCGCACTCCTCGCTGACGCTCATGTATCGTGCGTGTGGTGAGGTGTGTCCCCGTACCGCGGTGTGCCGTTTCGGCGCGGTCCGGTGCTACAGAAAGCGCTGACAGCACTTCGATCGCCGCCGGTGCATTGTCGCATTGGCGCCTTCCTCAGCCTATTGTTGGAGAACGACATGATAACTACAGTACCCAGACCCACCCGGTGGGTCCGCTCGCTCCTACTCGTATCCTTTCTAATACTTTCTTTCACCGGCGTAGCCGTCGCCCAGAGCACCGGTACCGTGGCCGGCATTGTGGTAGATGCCGGCGATGGAACCCCGCTGCCAGGCATGAATGTGGCCCTGGTGGGCACCATGTATGGCACCGCCACCAACGCCGAAGGCCAGTTCAGGCTCTCGGCTGTGCCAGCGGGCGACTATGATCTCCGGGTCACGGGCGTGGGCTTTCAGACAGCCCATATTCCCATCGTGGTGCAAGCCGATGAGACCACCCAACTCCGCGTTGAGCTCCAAGAAGAAGCCGTGCCGCTCGACGCGTTGGAGGTAGTGGCCCGTGCGGCCGACCGCCGCCTGGCAACCTCCGTTGCCCCACGCACCCTGCAAGAGCAGCCTGTACAAGACCTGGCTGAGGGGCTGCGTGGGCTGGCCGGGCTGAACCTGCAGCGCCGCGGTGCCCTCGCGCTGGATCCTAACGTGCGCGGCCTTACCGGCACGCAAGTGGGGACCCTGGTAGATGGCATGCGCTCCTTTGGCGCGGGCCCGGCCCGCATGGACACCCCGCTGAGCCACATTGACCCGTCTACCGTGGAACGCATGAGCGTTGTCCGCGGCCCATACGCGCTGGCGCTCGGCGGCACGCTGAGCACGCTGGACGTACAGACGCGCTCGACGGTCCCGCAGCGCCCCTTCACGGGGGCCCTCACCACCGGGTTTGCCGGAAACCGCAACGCCGTAGATGTGGATGGCCATGTGATGGGCCGCACCGGTAGCTTTTTCTATGACCTGGGAGGCGCATACCGGACAGGTGATGATTACAAGGCCGGCGACGGGTCCTCGGTGCGTGCAGACTTCACCTCAGCCGAAGTGCGGGGCCGGTTTGGCATCGAGCCCACGAGCACGTCACGGCTGACCGCGCGCATCAGCTATCAGGACCAGCGCGACATCGCTTACGTGGGGCGCCCGCTGGATGCCGACTTCTTCGAGACCATCCGCGGGTCGCTGAACTACCGGGTCGCGCGCTCGGGCCTCGTGCAGGTAATAAGAGCCCAGGCGTATGCCTACCAGACCCTGCACTCGATGAACAACGACAACAAACCGACAGCGCAGCCTAACCCGGACCGCATGCCGCCCTTCCCGCTGGACATCGTAAACGATACGGAGATTACAACAGCCGGGGGGAAGAGTAGCGCGGTCTTACAACCCTCGAATAGCCTCACGCTGGACGTGGGGCTTGAGGGCTACACGGCCCTGCGAACGGCCACGCGAGTCCGGGCTCGCCGCGACACGGGTGACATCCTTGGCGAAGACATCGTATGGGGCGGCGTGCGCACCACCGAAGTAGGGGGCTTTGTGCAGGCTGAACGGGCCATCGGTCGCGCCGACGTCACCGGCACGGCCCGGCTCGACGTCGTGCACATGAACCCCGACCGCGTCTCGCAGGGCTTCCTTGACCGCGCCAACACCACCGCTGACGCGCTCGACCAGACGGACGTGCTCTGGAGCCTGGCCGTCAGTGCGTCCGTGCCCGTGACGCGCACCATCACCCTCACGGCCGGGGCCGGCTCCGCCGCTCGTGCCCCGGAGAGCCTGGAGCGCTATGGCGACCGCATGGGGGCTACCCGCGCCCAACGCGGTAATGAGTTTATGGGCGTGCCATCCCTACGACCGGAGCGCACCTGGCAGAGTGACCTTGGCATCACACTGCAGACCGGCCGCCTCGACGCCACGCTGACGGGCTTCGCACGCTACCACGACGACTACATCACCTTCGAGGAGGCGCCGGACGTACCGTCTGCGTTGCCGTTAACGCCCGACGAGGTCTTCCGCTACATCAACGGCGAGGCCTTCTTCTGGGGGGCTGAGCTGGAGATGGCCTATGCGCTCCGGCGCGGCGTCACGCTGCAGGCCACGGGCGACTACCTCTGGGGGCGTGATGAGACGCTGGACGAAGCAGCCTACGGCGTATCGCCGGCCTCGCTGCAACTGGGGGCCCGCCTTCAGCCCTTCGGCGACCGCCTCTTCTTCGAAGCGAACCTGCGAGGGGTAGCCACGCAGCCCCGGGTGGCCGAGGCGCGTGGCGAAGCCTCCACCGATGGCTACGTCCTGGCCAACGTGCGCCTTGGACTCCCACTGCCGCGCGGATTCACGCTGCGTGCTGGCATCGATAATCTCTTCAACACGACGTATGCCGACCACCTGAACGCGCGCAATCAGTTCACACGCCAGCCCATCCTGGAGCCGGGCCGTAGCGTCTACGCACGGCTGCAGTACGCCTTCTAAGGCTATCCGCGCAGCTGCTCTCACACCCGGGATGCCCATCGGCGTCTCGGGTGTTTTTCATTTGGGGAAGGGTAGAGATCGGGGCGAGGGGCCCGCAGAGCAAGCAGGGTCTGGTGCCGGATGGCGCGAGCATGTCACTCGCCCGGTGGATTGCTGTGGAAGCGCTCAGTGTCGGCGGGCGGCGCCCATGGGTCGTCTGGCTCCATGTGCTCGTACACGAGGCGAGAGAGGCGGCGTAGCAGCACGTATCCCTCATTGTCGTAGGTGTACCGCTCGTCTGCCTGTTCACTCGTGATGATGCACAGCACGTACGGTCCGGAGGGGGCGTGTACCAGCATCACCTCGGAGCGAGACTGCCGCACGGAGCCTTGCTTGGAGAGCACGGCCACGGAGGGCGGGATCTGAGCGAGGCCCTCACCGCTGTAGCGGCTGCGGGTCAGCACCCGGCGCATCTCATCGCTGGCCGCCGGACTGACGGCCGCGCCCTCGTCGATTTGTACAAGCAGCCGGGCCATCTCGCGGGGCGTGGTCTGTCCCCAGCCGTACTGCTCCCAGTCGCCCTGCCGCCCCTCCGTGCGGGAGTTCACGCGGGTATGCTCGTAGCCGTGCTCCTCCAGCCACCGGTTGATCGTGGTGCCCGTGCCCGCCAGGTCCTGCAGCCACAGACTTGTCGTATTGTCGCTGTCCGTGATCATAAGCATTACCGCACGCGCCACCGACAGCTCCGCGCCGTCGGTCAGGCTGGCTGCTATGTCATCGCCCGGATAGGCCAGCGAGTCGCGGTAGGTGAGCGGCTGCTGGTAGTGCAAATCGCCGCGCTCAATGGCGTCGAAGACCCCCACCAGCAGGGGCACCTTAATCATGCTGGCCGTGGGGAAGCGGCGGTCGGCTTGAACGGAGGCCTCACGGCCGCTCGGCAGGTGCTGTATGTACACCCCTACCTCCCCGTCAAACCCGGCGATCGCCTCTTCGATCTGCGCCTGAAGCACCGAATCTGCCGGTGTGCCGGTAGACGCAGCGGCCGTCGGTGAGGCGATTACAAGCAGTAGCGCAAGGGCCAGGCTATGCATGGAGTTGGCGGGATGGGTGTGACTCAGTTAAACCCTTCACCCGTCACTGCGGGCGGCTCGTCCTGGTTGGCAACCTCCCAGACCGTGGCAAAGGCAAGGCGGACGATATCGGCCATGCGCTCATACTCGATCTTGTCGGCAGTATCACCGACATCGTGGTAGTCCTCGTGGAGCCCGGTGAAGAAGAAGATGAACGGGATGTTGTATTTCCCGAAGTTCCACTGGTCGGACCGCCGGAAGAGCTGCTGAGGGTCTTCTGGGTCGTTGTAGCGGTCGCTCAGCCTCAGGTTTATGCCCGTAAGCTCATTCGCCTGCTGGTTGGCTTCATGCAGATCATCCGAAATGAGATCCCCTCCGATGACGTAGACGTAGTTGCTGTCGGGCAGCGTGGGCGAGGAGGGGTCAATCCGCCCGATCATGTCCATGTTGATGTTGAGCACGGTCTGCTCGATGGGGAAGACCGGGTCGATGTCCGTGTAGTACGCTGAGCCCAGCAGGCCGCGCTCTTCAGCTGTGACGTTCATGAAGAGGATGGAGCGTCGCGGCGCGAAGCCATCCTGCACCGCCTGTTGAAAGGCGCCCGCCATCGCTACCGTACCAGCGGTACCGGAGGCGTTATCGTCAGCGCCGTTGTTGATGTAGTTGCCCGCCGGCCCTGTGGGGGAGAGCCCGATGTGGTCGTAATGCGAGGTGATGACGATGACCTCGTCTTTCAGGTCGGGGTCGCTGCCTTCGATAAAGCCGAGCACGTTTTGCGATTCAAACGCGTCCTGCGTGCGGATGAGTTCGCTGCTGAGCGTGACGTCCGGCAGTTCAAAGACGTCGGGTGCCCGGTCCTGGTTGATTCGTTCACGAACGTCAGCCACCGAGCGGTCGGCCGTGGATAGGAGGCGGTCGGCAAAGTCGGTGTCGACCATGTAGATCGGCGGAATGTTTTCGTTCATCGGCTCCTCACGCAGGGAGACGTCCGAGGGGGCATTCACGTCCGTCATCACGCGGGCTCGGTTCGCCACATCGATGCCGTTGGGCCCGGCATCGCCCACCTTCAGGATACCGGCGGGTGGGCCGCTTGCAAAGGCTCGCTGCAGCTTCTGATTGAAGGCATCCGCCCAGTCCGACGGCTCCCCGTCCTCGGTGAGGAGGCTGCGGCCGTCGTCGTCCATCGGCTCGTCGCGGAGGATCAGCAGCCACTTTCCTTCAAGGTTGATGTCCGCGTCGGAGAGCGCGGCAAAGTCGTCGTAGTCCAGGTCGCCGTCGGAGATGCCATAGCCGCCGAAGACCACACCGCCGCTGCTTTCGGAGACGTTGCCAAACACGGGGACGATGGAGCCATCCGTCAGGCCCGGCCCGTAGTGCGCCGTGTGTAGCATATCACCCCCATGGGTAACCTCAAGCGTAGCCCGGTCGATGGTAACACCGAAGAGATCGACCCTCTGAAAGTAGCGATCAAGCGCGCGTGAGTCGTCAGTTGTCACGGTGCCGCGGGGCGCTACACCGCGCTGCTGGTACTGCGACGCGAGGTACCGGGCCGATTGTTCGAGGTGCGGGGTGCCTGTGTCACGCCCCTTGAAATGGTCATCCGCCAGGTAATACACCATGGAGGAGAGGTCCTCAGCCGTGATGAGCTGCTGGTACTCCTGGACGAGCGACGGCGCAGCCGACATGGGTGGGGTAACGTCCGGCGCGTCGACCGGCAGCGGTCCGGTCTCTACCGTATCGGCGGCCGTGCCGCACCCGACGAGCAGCACACAGAGGAGAAGGGCAAACAGGGGACGGTGCAGCGAACGAACGTTAGGCATGGGCAACAGGGTAGGAATACGGGGACAGTAGGAGGTAATCGCGTGCTTCAACGCAGCTTGCTGCGCCGGTTTAGGTACGAGAGGAGTGTGGCCTCATACGAGGTCGCGGTGTCGACCTCCAGAAAGTCGATGTTGTGCTCCAGGCATTCCCGCCGGAAGCGCTCCGTGAAGTGCGTGGCGGCAGCCTCGTAATTTTCGCGTAGCTGCGACGGCTCCACCGACAGCTCCTCGCCCGTCTCCATGTCCCGAAACACCATCGGGACGTTGGGAAACGTGAACTTGCGCTCCGTGGCGTGATCCAGGATATGAAAGACGAGCACCTCATGCCCGCGGTGACGCAGGTGGCGCAGCGCCTTGAGGAGGTCGTCGTGCGCCGACACGTTTTCAAACAGGTCCGTCATCACCACCACGAGGGAGCGCCGCTGGATGCGCTCGGTGACCTGCCCGAGGGCCGTAGCTGCGCTCGTTCGTGACCCGCCGGTGTCATCGGTGAGGTCAAGGTTCTCCAGCGTGGAGAGGAGCAGGCGCAGATGGCTCGGTGTGCTCTTCGGAGGAATGAGATGGTCAATTTGGTTGCTAAACGTAATGAGCCCCGTGGCGTCGCGCTGCCGTACCATTAGGGCATGTAGCCCAGCGGCAAGGTAGGCTGCATACTGGAGCTTGGAGAGCGTGCGGTCTCCTTTGTAGCGCATCGACGGGGAGGTGTCGAGCACGACGTAGTTGCGGAGGTTGGTTTCCTCCTCGTACTGCTTCACGTAATGCCGGTCCGTCTTGGCGTACACCTTCCAGTCCACGTGCCGGAGTTCATCGCCGGGGTTGTAGGGGCGATGTTCAGCAAATTCTACCGAGAAGCCGTGGTAGGGGCTGCGGTGCAAGCCGGTGATGAAGCCCTCCACAATCAGGCGTGCCCGCATCTCCATGTGCTTCAGGCGCGAGACCACCACGGGGTCCAAGTAGCGCAGCGACGAGTCGGTGTCAGGCACGGAGGGTGCAGGCTATGAAACATAAGTGAAGCAGTTAGATCACCGCGGTTTATGCACTGTTCCACGCCCGGTAAAGGGCGGGAGCGGAGATTTTCTCGTTGCGCTTGCCTACCTTGAGACGAGCCACAGCCCTACCCGTGCCCGCCCCCGATGCCGATGGAGCCTACCGACCACGTCAAAGCCCACCTGATGACGGCTGCCGACCTCCAGCGCGTGCTGGACCGCATGGCACGGCAGGTAGCCGAGTTCGTCGACCCGTCGGCAGATGCCACGGCGACGTTTGGGCTCGTTGGCCTACAGACGCGGGGCGTGCATCTCGCGCGTCGATTGCAGCAACGCCTCCATGACGACGATGGCCTCGCCGTGCCCTTGGGGATCTTGGACGCTACCATGTACCGCGATGACGTGCGCCTGCGCCGTACCCGCCCGGAGGTTAAACCTACCGATATTCCCTTCGACGTTACCGGGCGCCACCTCGTGCTGGTGGATGACGTGCTGTACACCGGCCGCACGGGCCGCTCGGCGCTGGATGCCCTGATGGACATGGGCCGGCCGGCGTCGGTGCGCATGCTGGTGATGATTGACCGTGGCCTGCGCGAACTCCCCATTGCCCCCGACATTGTGGGGCGGGAGGTGCCCACGTTGCCCGGCGAGGAGGTACGGGTGCGCCTGCGCGAGGAAGATGCGCGGGAGGGCGTGTGGCTTGTGGCTACCGATGGGACCGGCGCCCGCGCGGGCTGAGCCTCCCCCTTCGCATCTGCTCTACGGCTTTCGATTCGACCCTCTTTTTTGCCAATGCCTGACACGCCTGCTACCGCCGCCCCGGCCCTGCAGCATCGCCACCTGCTGGGGCTGGCTACGTACAGCGCCGACGAGATCCAACGCATTCTCCAAACCGCTCGTGAGTTTCGGGAGGTGCTGGAGCGTCCCATCAAGCGCGTCCCGACGCTCCGCGGCGTCACCGTCTGCAATCTCTTCTTCGAGCCCTCCACCCGCACCAAGCTGTCCTTCTCCCTGGCCGAGAAGCGCCTCTCCGCCGACGTGGTCAACTTTTCGGCGTCGGGCTCTTCCGTCTCTAAGGGCGAGACACTCAAAGATACCGCGCAAAACATCGAGGCCATGAAGGTGGACCTGTGCGTGATTCGCCACAAGTCGCCCGGGGCGGCCCATTTTCTTACGCGGTGCATCAATGGGGTGGTGATCAACGCGGGCGATGGCGCGCATGAGCATCCCACGCAGGCCCTGCTCGACATGCTCACCATGCGCGATCACTTCGACACGTTCGAGGGCCTGAATGTCTCCATTATTGGCGACATCACCCACAGCCGGGTGGCGCGCTCCAACGTATTTGGGCTGAAGGCGCTGGGTGCCAACGTGACGCTCTGTGGTCCATCGACCCTCCTGCCCGTGGAGGCAGCGCACCTGGGCGTCCGCGTGACGCACCGGCTGGATGAGGCGCTGGAGGGGTGCGACGTCGCGATGGCCCTGCGCTTGCAGTTGGAGCGGCAGTCGTCGGGCCTCTTCCCGAGCGTGCGCGAGTACCACGAGCAGTTCGGGATCACGCGCAGGCACCTGGCGCAGCATCCGGATCTGCTTATCATGCATCCGGGGCCTGTGAACCGCGGCGTGGAGCTGGCCAGCGACGTGGTGGACCACGAACGCTCCATCATCCTCAGCCAGGTGACGAACGGGGTGGCCGTGCGCATGGCGGTGCTGTACCTGCTGGCGGCCGCACCCGCGGGTGCGGCTGCGTAGCTGCACGTGCTGCCTATCCGGCGTGTGCCGACCGCACAGCATAGGGCCGGCAGCATGCCCGTGAAATGTAACATGTTGACAGGAGGTGGTTGTGGGAAGGCATGTAAACTTTACATGTCGCCTCACGAGCCGATAGCATGACCTGTAGGTAACCCCTGTCTCCCACGCCTTTTCACCCCCATATGCCGTTATCCGAAGCTTATGGCGCTCCGGGTGCTGCCCGTCCGCTACGTGAACGGGTTGGCAGCCCCGTGACCGGTTTCTGGTCTACCACCCCCGGTAGCCCCGCGCAGTACTGGTCCCCCGAGATGTTTGACCTGCTGGGATGCAGCACCGCCGACGTGAAACCCTCGGCGGAGGCCTGGCTCGCAGCCGTCCACCCAGACGACCGCGCCGCGGTGGCGGGCCTGTGGGAGGATCCCGCAGTGGATACGGCGTCGGTCCTGTTTCGCGTGGTGCAGCCCTGCGGGAGCATTCAGCCACTGACGGCTCGCCGGCACGCGATGAGCACCGGCGATGGCGCCCCGGCCACCATCATGGGCATTGTACAGCAACGCGCGCCCAAAGAACCGCTGGAAGAACGGCTGCGCATGTTTGAGTCGGTGGTGGTGAACGCCAACGACGCCGTCGTGATTACCGAGGCCGAGCCGATCGATGGGCCCGAAGGTCCGCGCATCGTGTACGTCAACGAGGCTTTTTTGCGCAATACAGGCTACACGGCCGACGAGGTGATCGGCCAAACGCCACGCCTGTTTCAGGGGCCGCAGACGGACCGCGCGGCGCTGGACAAAATACGTGCAGCCCTTGAGTGCTGGGAGCCGGTTCGTGTCGAACTTCTCAATTACCGGAAAGACAGATCCACCTTCTGGGTTGAGGTCGAAATCGTGCCCGTAGCCGATGGCAATGGCTGGTACACCCACTGGGTCAGCGTGCAGCGCGATATCACCGAGCGCAAGGAAGCTCAAGAGCGCCTGGCCGCCAGCGAGCAGCGCTTCCGCAGCCTCGTGGCCAACCTGCCGGGGCTTATTTACCGCGCTGCTTACGATGACACCTGGAAGGCGCTATACTTGAGCGAAGGGATCTACGATTTATCAGGGTACTCGCCAGAGGCCTTCGGTGATGGGAAGCGCACCTTCAAAGATTTGGTGCACAGCGACGACTTTTCCCGTATCGAAACGGAGATTGCGCGGTCGATTGCAAATAATGAGTCCTACGAGGTGGAATACCGTATCCATCACCGCGATGGGAGCCTGCGGTGGGTACTGGATGCAGGACAGGTAACAGTGGACGCTGATCAGGGTACTCGATTTTTGGATGGCGTCCTGCTCGATATTACCGATCGTAAAGAAGCAGAACAGCGCTTCAAAAGCCTCACGACGAATCTCCCTGGGGCTATCTTCCGGGCCGATCCCAGAACATGGAATGCGGTCTATATGAGCGAAAGCGTGCTCGATCTTTCAGGGTATTCGCACGAGGCATTTAGTGAAGGCCACACGTTCGCAGACCTCGTGCACCCGGACGATCGCCCGCAGGTCGAAGCAGAAGCGACGAAGGCGCTCTCAAAGAGGAAGCCGTTCCAAATAGAGTACCGCATTCACCATCGGGACGGAAGCCTACGCTGGGTCCTGGCCCAGGGGCAGTTGATCCCCAACGCCGATCCGCAACATCCGCTCATTGACGGTCTTGTGCTTGACATCACCGAGCGGAAGGAGGCCGAGGAGCGACTCGCCGCAAGTGAGCAGCGGTTTCGCAGCCTCGTCTCAAACCTCCCGGGCCTCGTCTACCGCTGCACCTACGATACCAACTGGGATACCCTCTACATGAGTGAGGGTATCTTTGACGTGACGGGCTACTCGCGCGCTGAGTTTGAGGAGCATGGCCTCTCGTTTAAGGAGGTGGTGTGCGAAGACGACCTGCCCCGCATCCGGGAAGCCGTGCGGGCGTCCATCGAGGCGGGCACGGCCTACGAGGTGGAGTACCGCATGCGGCACCGCGATGGCAGCATGTGCTGGGTGACGGACAAAGGCCAAGCGACCCGCGGACCGGATGGTACAATCGCCTGGCTGGATGGGGTGATGTTTGACATCACCGCGCGGAAGAAGGCAGAGGAACGCCTGCGCCTCATGGAAACGGCGGTGGAGGATACGTCGGAATCGGTGCTGATTACGGAGACGGAACTGGACCGGCCGGGCCCGCGCATCGTGCACGTCAATCCCGGATTCGAGCGCCTGACCGGATACACCGCTGAGGAAGCCATTGGGCAGACCCCGCGCATCCTGCAGGGCGAAGAGACGGACCCCGATTTGCTCGTTCACCTTCGCGAACAGCTGGAAGCCGGGCAGCCGTTCTTTGGTGAGACCGTCAATTACCGGAAAGACGGGACACCCTTCATCAACGAGTGGTCCATCAGTCCGGCGCGCAACGATAAAGGAGAGATCACGCACTTCGTTGCGGTGCAGCGCGATGTAACGGAGCGGCGCGAGTATGAAAACCGCATCCGCGAGGCGCTGGAGAAGGCGCGTGAACTAAGCGACCTGAAAACGCAGTTCATCTCCATGACCTCCCACGAGTTTCGGACGCCCATGGGCACTATCCTGGCCTCGGCAGAGCTGCTGGAGCGCTACGGCGAGCGGTGGGAGCACGACAAGCAGGTCACCCACCTGCAGCGTATCCAGTCGGCGGTCCACACCATGAGCGACCTGCTCGACGACGTGCTCGTCATCGGACGCTCCGACGCTGGAAAGCTAAACATGCGCCCTGAGCGGCTGAACCCGACCGCCGTCATCCAGGCCATCGTGGACGAAGTGCAACATGGGGAGGGGGACGGGCACACGATCACCCTGAACACCGACGAAGCCCCGGCCGTCGCAGAGGCGGATGCAGGACTGATCCGTCACGCCTGTACCAACCTGTTGTCCAATGCGGTCAAGTACTCCGACCCCGGCTCCACCATCCGCGTGCGGGTCTGGGCGGCCGACAAAGCCCTCCATGTGACGGTAGCCGACGATGGCATCGGCATCCCCGAGGACGATCAGGAGCGCCTCTTCGAATCCTTTCACCGGGCCGGTAATGTGGGCAACGTCTCCGGGACCGGGCTGGGGCTGGCAATCGTACAACGGGCTGTAGCTGCTCATGGGGGGCAGATCGACTTCCAAAGCGAAGCCGGGGTCGGCTCCACCTTTCACATCACCCTTCCGCTAACACCGCAGGATGCTGCATGAACACGATACTCGTAATCGAGGACGAGCTCTTTATCCGCGAAAATCTGCTGGAGCTGCTGCAGGCCGAGGGCTACGCGGCCATTAATGCACCGGACGGGCGAGCGGGGTTTGCACTGGCGCAGGAGCACCAGCCGGACCTCATCATCTGTGATCTGATGATGCCGAAAATGGATGGGCACGCCGTCTTGGACGCTGTACGAAACGACCCGTCGCTGGCGGACACGCCATTTATTTTCCTTACCGCACGTGCGGACAAGCGGGACCTCCGCGAGGGCATGACCCGCGGAGCGGATGATTACCTCACCAAGCCGTTTCGGCTGGAGGATGTGCTCTCGGCCGTGGAGACGCAGCTCCAAAAGCATCAGGTGCTGGAGGAGCGGGCGAACGAACGCATGACGGAGCTGCGGCGGACCCTCTCGCACAGCCTGCCGCACGAGTTTCGGACGCCGCTGTCGAGCGTGCTCGCGCTCACGCAGGTGCTGCTTGAGTTGGATGAGGAGATGGAGGCCGCCGACCGCCAGGCGATGCTGAAAGACATCTACGGGTCCACCAAACGCCTGGAGCGCCTCGTAGAGAATTACCTGTTATTTGCAGACCTGGAACTTGCTGTGGCGGATGCTGAACACCGCCGCACGCACTATACCCGGCAAGCGCACGTCCCGGCGGCGGCTTTGCAGGAACAGATCCAGACGATGGCGGAAGCTGTCGGCCGGACGGCGGACGTTACGACCGATGTTTCGCCCGTGGCGGTCCAAATCCCCCCGGCACACCTGAGCAAGATCGTGCGGGAGCTGGTGGACAACGCCCTCAAGTTTTCGGAGGCCGGCGACGCCATCCATGTGATGCTCCATCTCGATGCGGCGGCCTCGTCGTCGGAGCATACCGAGGCCCAGGCCGTGCTCACCGTGGCGGACGCCGGGCAGGGGATCGCTGATGAGGAGATCGCCCGCCTGGAGGCGTTTACCCAATTTCGCCGCGAGCAGAACGAGCAACAGGGCCTGGGGTTGGGCCTCGCCATTGCCGAGCGGCTGGCGCGCGTGTACGAGGGAGACCTCAGGCTCCATCGCGCCGCGCAGAACGGCACGGAGGTCACCGTTCGGTTGCCGTCTGTGCCAGCGCCCGTAGCGCCGGGGGCTCCGGAGACGGCGGAGGCACATCACCAGTAGCCGCATTAGCGGTCCCTGCGTCCGCGAGTGGAGGTAGGAGGGGACGTAGCAAGAATGGTAAGTAGCAAGAATGGTAAGTCTTCCGGCTGAACAATCTGGTGGAGCAGAGGTCCTACCGGTCCGCTTCTTCTATCAACCGCTGCGCTTATGGCTGCTGACGCGACCGCGCCCCCGCAGGTCCAACTGCGCGGGCTTACCAAGGGCTACCAGGAGGGTGAGCAGTTCCGCACCGTCTTGGACGACCTCAACCTGACGATCACGAAGGGGGAGATGGTGGTGCTGCTTGGTCGGTCGGGCGCTGGCAAGAGCACGTTGCTGAACCTGATCAGCGGCATCGATCGGGCCGACGCTGGCGAGGTCATTCTGGGCGACACCAACCTGACCACGCAGTCGGAGCATGCACGCACGCTTTTTCGGCGGGAGCACATCGGGTTTGTGTTTCAGTCGTTCAACCTGATTCCAACGCTCACGGTGGAGGAAAACATCCTGCTGCCGCTGGAGCTGAATCAGCGCTCCAGTTCGGAAGACCGGGACCGGGCGCTGCATTTTCTTGAAGAAGTAGGCCTGCGCGACCGCCGCAGCACGTTTCCCGATCGCCTCTCCGGGGGCGAGCAGCAGCGCGTCGCGATTGCCCGTGCGCTGGCGCACGACCCCTTGCTGATACTGGCCGATGAGCCAACCGGCAATCTCGACTACGAGACCGGGCAGCAGGTGCTGGACGTGCTGGACCGGCTCGTACGGCAGGCGGGCCGCACCATGTTGGTAGCCACCCACGACCACGACCTCCGCGCGGTGGCCGACCGGGTGCTGTTTCTGCAAGGCGGCACCCTCGACGTCTATGATCCGTCTTCCGTGCCCGCGTCCTGATGATCGCTTCCCTCTGGCGCTCCAGTTTGCGCTACCTCTGGAGCCACCCCTGGCTCTTTGGCCTCTCCGTCGTGGGTGTTGCGATGGGTGTGGCCATGGTCGTGTCCATCGACCTGGCCAACGTGAGTGCGCAGGAAGCCTTTGAGCTCTCGGCTGAGACCGTCACCGGTCGCGCCACGCATCAGGTGCGGGGGGCAGGGGACGGGCTGGACGAGGCCGTTTACCGGCAGTTGCGGATTGACCATGGGGTGCGTCCGGCAGCGCCCGTGGTGGAAGGGTACGCGACCGTTCCGGACGCCGGCCGCACCTTTCAAGTGCTGGGCATCGACCCCATCGCAGAAGGGCCTTTTCGGGCGTACGCCAGCCAGGATGCGGGAATAGAGCTGGACGTGTTCATGGCGCGGGGGCAGACGGCGCTCATTGCAGAGCCGGTGGCCGAGGCGCTGAGCCGTGCGCCGGGCGACACCCTGCAGGTTCGCGTCGGCGGGCGCGACCGCGCCCTCATCATCGCGGGCCTGCTCGCCGCCGATGACGAGCGCAGCCGGCAAGCACTCGAAAGCGTGATGGTGGTGGACATCAGCACCGCACAGGAACTCTTCGAGATGCAGGGGCGCCTGAGTCGCGTTGACCTGATCGTTGAGACGGATGCCGAACGCGACCGCATTGAAGGGCTGTTGCCCGAGAGCGCCCGGCTGGATCGCTCGGAGGCGCGCACGGAAACCGTCGAGCAGATGACGCGCGCGTTTGAGCTCAACCTGCAAGCCCTCAGCTTGCTGGCGCTTGTGGTGGGTATGTTCTTGATCTACAACACGATGACGTTTAGCGTGATACAGCGCCGGCCCCTCATTGGGCGGCTGCGAGCCCTCGGGGTTACGCGCCGTGAAATCTGGCGCCTTATCCTGGGCGAGGCGCTGCTCATTGGCGCGCTCGGCACCGTGGTAGGGCTGGCGCTGGGTCTGGTGCTGGCGCAGGGGCTCGTGGTGCTCGTCACGCAGACGATCAACGACCTGTACTATGTGCTAACGGTCCGTGAGCTTACCATCGATGCGTGGACGCTGACCAAGGGCGCGCTGCTGGGCCTGGGGGCGACGCTGCTTGCTACCGTATGGCCGGCTCGCGAGGCCACCAACGCGCCGGCCAGCACGGTGCTGCAGCGCTCGGCGGCGGAGACCTCTACCCGCGAGGCCGCTCCACGGCTGGCCCTCGGAGGGGTGTTTCTTGGTCTTCTTGGCGGCGGACTGCTGCTCATCCCGGGCGACAGTATCGCCCTCAGTTACGCAGCGCTCTTTCTCCTCATCATCGGCTTCTCCCTGCTGATTCCCCTCGTTATCACCGGGATGGCGACAGGCCTGCGCCCCGTCATGGATCGGCTCTTTGGGCTGATCGGTCGCATGGCGGCGCGAGGCGTCGTGACTACGCTCAGCCGGACGGCCGTGGCGATCGCGGCGCTGGTGGTGGCGGTGGCGGCCACGGTGGGCGTCGGCATCATGATCGACAGCTTCCGCGGGACGGTGGAGGTGTGGCTGGAAGGCCAACTGCAGGCCGACGTGTACGTGCAGCCGCCCAGCCTCGTCTTCCGCCAGGCCGATGCCACGTTGGACGCCGGGGTGGTGGCCACCTTCCGCGCCGCCGAGGGGGTACGCGACGCGCACACGGTGCGCAGCGTTCATGTGGAAACGAACCACGGCCGCAGCGAGCTGGTGGCGATCGAGTTTGGCCCCTCCACTGAGGACGCCTACCGCATCAAAGAGGGGGACGCGTCGGTGTGGGACCGCCTCGGCAGCGAGCCGGTGGTCATCGTATCAGAGCCGTATGCTTACCGGCACGATGTGGAAGTCGGCGATACCATCGAGATCCAGACGGACGAGGGCAGGGCGCCCTTTGAGGTCGGCGCTGTGTATTTCGATTACGCCTCGGACCTTGGCGTCATTACCATCGGGCGGCCCGTGTACAACCAATATTTCGAGGACGATGCCGTCTCGGGGCTGGCGCTGTACACGGCGGAGGGGCAGCCGGTGGAGGGGCTGGTGGAGCGGCTCCGTCGTCAGGTGCCGGACGGGCAGGAGGTGATCATTCGCTCCAATCAGGGGCTGCGCGAGGCCTCCCTGGAGGTGTTCGACCGCACCTTTACCGTAACGGTCGTGCTGCGCCTGCTGGCCGTGCTGGTGGCGTTTGTGGGGGTGCTAAGTGCCCTCATGGCACTGCAGTTGGAGCGCTCGCGCGAGCTGGCGGTGCTACGTGCCAACGGCATGACGCCCCGGCAGCTCTGGCAATACGTGACTTCACAAACCGGTGTGATGGGCCTCATGGCAGGCGTGCTTGCCGTACCGCTGGGGCTCATCCTGGCTACGGTGCTCGTATACGTTATCAACCGGCGCTCGTTTGGGTGGACGCTGCAGTTTAACGTCACCCCGGAGATCCTGCTGCAGGCCGTGGGGCTGGCCCTCGTAGCGGCGCTGCTGGCTGGGCTCTACCCATCGTACAAGATGGCACAGGCCAACCCGGCGGATGCCCTGCGGGAAGAGTAACTGCTGCCGCCGGCCCTCACCTCTGTTCACAACAACACACGCATGATGGGATACCGATCGCTCTGGATATTGCTTGGGCTGGCCCTGGCGCTGGGGGTTGCGTGGGTGCTGTGGCCCACCGAGCCCACCCCAATCGAGGGACGGGTATCGCCGGCAGAAGCCCTTAGCGGCGATGCCGAGGGCTTCCTGCGCGCCGATGGGCCGCGGGAGCTGTCCTTCCCCGAAGACCATGGACCGCACCCCGGCTACCGCACGGAATGGTGGTACTATACTGGCAACGTCGAAACGGCTGAGGGGCGGCGCTTTGGGTATCAGTTCACGATCTTTCGTAATCAGCTCACGCCGCCCGATACAGCGGCCGCGGAGGAGGCGCGCACCTCCGACTGGGCAACCAATCAGCTCTTCCTGGCTCACCTGGCGGTTGGGGATGTGGAAAACGAGCAGCATTACGGGGCCGAACGCTTCAGTCGCGGCGCAGCCGGGCTGGCCGGGGCGCAGTCGCCTCCGTTTCGGGTGTGGCTGGAGGACTGGACCATGGCGGCCGTCGACGGCGCCGACGCTACCCCCATGCGTCTGACGGCGCACGATGACGACTTCGGCCTGGACCTGACCGTCGACCCCCTCAAGCCCAAGGTGCTCCACGGCGACCGGGGCTACGACCCCAAGGGCGCAGACCCAGGCAATGCCTCATACTATGTCACCTTTAGCCGTATGGCCACCGAAGGGACGCTTACCATCAACGGTGAGGCGTTCGACGTGACGGGAGAGAGTTGGATGGATCACGAGTGGAGCACGTCCGCGCTCATGGAAGGCCAAGTGGGCTGGGACTGGTTCTCGGTGCAGCTCGATAACGGCTACGACCTCATGTACTACGAGCTGCGCGAAGAGGACGGCTCCCGGAGTCCGTACACCTCCGGCACCGTCGTGGACCCTGAAGGCAACACCGTGTCGCTCGCGGAAGGCGACGGCGTGCTGGAGGTGCTGGACCGTTGGACGAGCCCGCACACCGGAGGCACCTACCCGGTTCGCTGGCGCTTGCAGATTCCGAAAGCGGACCTCGACCTGGAGATCACCAGCGTGTTTCCTGATCAGGAGATGAACGTCTCCACGAGTTACTACGAGGGTGCGATCGACGTCGCGGGCCAGCATGCCGGCGTGGAGGTGCAGGGGCGTGGGTTTGTTGAGATGACGGGGTACGCCGAAGACGCGGGTCAGCCTCGGTTTTAGACGCTTGGGACGAGGATATTTGGCGCGTTTCAAAAAGTGCTGGATTGCATGTCCGGTTAGGTGCCCGACCAACGCATTATCATTATGAACGATGGGCATACGCTGTATGCTCGATATGCGTATGTCGATGGTGGGGAAGGCCCGGCCGATTGCGGTCGGGCCTTTTTTGGTGAGTCGTGCAGCCGTCATTGGCCCATCGGTAGAGCCTCGGTGCCCTGTAGCGAATGCAGCAGGGTGCGCAGGCTCCCCGGGCCGTGCGTGGTTGCTCGGTTGGATCGTTTGCGTAGAGGCTATCGTTCGCATCAACGAACTGATGCCCGAATCACCGCTCCCTTTATGGATGCTCTGACGTTGCCGGCGTATTCGTTTACGCGCCGGAGCATTGATGGAAAGCCCCACATCTACGATGCCGTGCGGGAGCAGTACGTGCGGCTTACACCGGAAGAATGGGTCCGGCAGCACCTGCTCCGGTATTTGATAGAGGAGCGAAGCGTGCCCCGGTCGCTCATCGCCGTGGAGATGGCGTTTACCTTTCAGGGGATGCGTCGCCGTGCCGATGCCGTGGTGTACAATAGTGCCGCGGAGCCCCTGATGGTGGTGGAGTGTAAAGCGCCGAGCGTCAAAATAGGGCAGGACACGTTTGACCAAATCGCGCGCTACAACCGCGAGATTGGCGCCCGATTCCTGGCCGCAAGCAATGGTCGGACGCACTACTGCTGCCGCTTCAGCGAGGAGACTGGGGCCTTCCAGTTCATGGAGTCGATTCCTATGTTTGAGGCGCTGCGTAAGGCCGGGCCGCTCACGTCATCCAGAAGCTGACGATGGGGTTGCCGAAGAGCACGATCAGCGTGATGGCGATTACCCCAACCATGGCTCCAATCCGGATAAAGTCATTGGTCTCCAGGTCGCCCTGGGCGTAGGCAATAGCATTGGGGGGCGTGCTGACCGGCAGGGCCATCGACACGGAGGCGGCCAGGGCAATGCATACGCCCACTACCACCGCTCCCGGCCCAGGCAGCGCCACCGCAAACGACACCCCAATGGGCAGCAGCAGGTTGGCCGCGGCGGTGTTTGACATAAACGTGCTCAGCAGCAGCGTGGCCACAATGAGCACGGGTAGCACCAACACGGCTGTCATCGGCAGGCTTTCCACCAGCGCCACATCCAGCCCTGTCAATTGCATCCCGCGCCCCAGCGCAATGCCTCCGGCAATCAGGATCAGGATATTCCATTCCAGCCCGTTGATGTCGTGCTGTTTGAGCATGGCGGTAGCCGTAAATGCAATCGCCGGTACCATAGCCACTACAGCCGTGGGGAGGCCGTGCCAGGCCTCTGACAGCCACAGGCCGATGGTGACCACAAACACGACGACCACGAACCAGCCCCAGCTTGTGATTTCTTGCTCCTCCGGAGCGAGGTGCAGGTTCTCGTTCGCCGGAGGAAAGAGCCGGCGCAGCAGCACCCACGTCACGGCCAGCAGCGCCATCATAAGGGGCACAGCCATCAGCATCCAATCCAGGAAGCTAACCTCGTATCCCGCACTTTGCAGAAACCCCACGGCGACAGCGTTGGGCGGCGACGCGATAGGGGTGCCCATACCCCCGATGTTAGCGGCCAGCGGTACAGATAGCAGCAGGCCCTTCCGTAGCGGGTCGCCCTTGGGGACCTGCTGCAGCATCGGCACCACCAGCGTAATCATCATCGCGGTGGTGGCCGTGTTGCTCATCCACATCGAAAATACCGCCGTCACCAGCATCAAACCGAGCATCACCAACTCGGGCCGCCCGCGAAACACCCGGAGGATGATGCCGGCCAGCGCCAGGTCAATGTTTTGCTTGGTCGCTCCTTTGGCCAGTACGAACCCACCAAAGAACAGCACAATAATGGGGTCGGCCAGCGGTTCCAAGAACGTTCGGTAGTCTGGAGTAGGACCGTCTTCAAACCCCAGCGCTGCCCATTCGCCTGGGTTGGCCAGCAGCACCACCTGCAGCCCAATGATGACAATGGCCGTGGCAAACAGCGGCAGTGCCTCCGTCACCCAGAGCAGCGACGCAATCACAAAGATTGATGCCATCAGAATAGCTTCGCGGGGCAGGCCGGTGGGTTCCAGCAGTGGTATCGTCACCCCGGCCAGCACGACGGCCAACAGAAACAGCAGCACATTCCGGGAGTCGAGATGTAGTCGCTTCGCCACCTGGCGACCGGATCGCAGCAAGACGCGTTGGTACAACACACGGCCGATGCGCTGAATACGTCGCTCGCGTGCAATTTTGCGAAGATTCGGTAGCTTAGGCGGGGTCGGGAGCGTAGGCATCGGGGAATTGCCAGGTTGGGGAGCCAGCCAGTAAATCGTAAGGTATCAGTTACGATTCGTTTTCATATACTGTAGCTTTAAGATCTACATGCTTTCGATGTTGCGCCTTCGTTTTTCTTTTGTACTCACCCCTTCCTTTGTATGACCACCCCTCCATACACCCGCGAACGCGATGTAGCCATTGCCGCTGTCCGGGCGGCCGCACGTCTCTGCCAGGATGTACAGCAGGAGCTCTCTGCCAGCGCCCTTGAGAAGGAAGACCGAACGCCGGTCACGATTGCTGACTACGGGAGCCAGGCGCTGATTGCCCGGATGCTCCGCGCGTCATTCCCGACCGATCCCATCATGGCCGAAGAGGATGCCGCCGCGTTGCGAGAATCGGCGCAGGCTGAGATGACGCAGCAGCTGACATCCTATGTGCAGCGCATCCATCCACAGGCCACGACCGAGGACATCTTCTCGTGGATTGATTACGGCAATTTGGATACCTACGCCGATCGGTTCTGGACGTTGGACCCTATCGACGGCACGAAGGGCTTCCTGCGAGGGGATCAGTACGCTATTGCGCTGGCGCTTATTGAGGATGGTGAGGTGCAGGTCGCTGCGCTGGCCTGTCCCAATCTGCCGCATGTGTGGGAAGCGCCACGGGATGAGGGCTGGGCCTTTATCGCGGTCCGAGGGGAGGGTGCCGTTCGGCTGCCGTTAGCCACGGATGCGGCAACGGAGACGCCCATCGGGGTGAGCACCACGCAGGACCCTGCGGAAGCGCGCTTCTGCGAGTCGGTGGTGTCCGCTCACAGCTCCCACGAGGCCGCGCAGGCCATTGCGGACCACCTCGGCATCGAACGCGAGCCGCTCCGGGTGGATAGCCAATGCAAGTACGCGATCGTGGCGCGCGGAGAGGCCGAGATCTACCTGCGCCTGCCGCGGCCGGGGACCTCCTACATCGAACGCATCTGGGACCACGCGGCGGGAATGCTGGTGGTGGAGGAGGCCGGGGGTACGGTAACGGACCTCGATGGTCGTCCGCTCGACTTCACACGAGGCAAGAAGCTCCATGGGAACCGAGGCATCGTGGCGACCAACGGACTGTTGCACGCCGACGTGCGGGAGGCCCTGCAGGCTACAGACGCGGCGTAGGGCGATAGGCTACCCCTCTTCACGTGCCGGCTCCTCCGAGGCATCGGTGTGCTTCTCCTCCTCGTCCAGGATCCGGTGGGCGATGGTCCGGGCCAGCTCGGGCGCGTTGCCCCAGGCGCGGTTGTTCGCAATGAGGTGCAGCGTGGCCTCCTGCGCATGGGCCTGAAACGCCAGTGCGGTCGCGTCCAGCACCATAGCCTGGGCCTCGGGCGTGTCGCAGAGCGCGGGCACCGGCTGGTCGAAGGGGTGCGCCCGTGCGTAGGCCTCTGCGTACTTCATGTCGCGCGGCGTAAGGAGGCGCGTCACGGCCTCCCCGTTGGCCGCCGTGAATCGCTCCCCGCACCGAAACCACTGCGTCCGGATCATGGGCAGCCACGTCCAGTGGCTGAACACGTGCCCCAGCCCAGCCTCAGCCAGAAACGCGAAGTATCCCTCCGTCAGCAGGTGCTCAGAGCGCAGTTCCAGGTGGACCTGCCGCTCGTCGGCAGGGATAGTGCCGAAAAAGGAGGACAGCGTGTCGATGTTCTCCTCGGAGGAGGGGCTCTCGGCCACCCGCTGGTACTCTTGCTGAAAGATCAGCCCGGTGAGGCGATCGCCCAGGATGTGGAGGGCGGGCTCATGAAATTGCTCGGTGTAGGCCGCAGCGTCCAGGTACGTCGGGTTCTCCACAAACTGTGCCCGGCCATCCACGGTCCGGCGCACCTGCCGCGCAGTGTAGGGCTGGGGGGCCTTCAGCAGAAAACGAGCGTCGGCCGGGGCGTGCTCGGCGTACTGGTCCAGCGTAAAGTAGGCCGGCGTGGGCTCCCCGTCGGCGTCCAACAGCGGCCGGTAAAACGTGAAGTCAATTTCGAGCGTGTTGAAGTGGGCAAAGTAGTCCTGCACCGACGCCACGGGCACCCGGCGCTCTTCAAACGATTGCCCTTGCATCTTCCGGGAGCGGGTGCTGACCTGGTCGGCATACGTGTCCTCCGGGTAAATCTGCCCGATCCAGCCCCCGTACCGGTCGCTGGCCGTGCCAAAGCGGACGGCCGGGTGGATATCACGAAACTGGTAGGCATCGGCGGCAGCGCGCCGCTTCCGGAGCGATGGGGCTGTAGACATAGAACACGCGGATGGTAGAACGTAAAGCTAAACGGTCAAGAGGACGCTGTTGAATCGGGGGTTGAGCGTTTGGAGGCCTCGCGGGCTTCCGCGTCGGATGCGTCCGGGCTGCCGTTGGTGGGCTGATCGGGGGCGTCGGTATCGTGTTGCTGCCGCAGGTGCTTTTGCACGTGGTGCATGGAAAGGAAGATGCCCAGCACAATAAACACATAGTAGCCCATAAGGCGCCAGAGGAGCAGGGTGGGCGCCATCAGCGTTTCGGGGACAAGCGGAGGCCCGAAGAAGAGCGCGTAGAGCCCCTCCAACCCGCCAGCGCCGCCCGGGGTAGGAAGGACCAGCGAGCCAAACAGGACCGCCACCGAGCGAAGGAAGGCCAGGACGGCATCCAGTTCGCTGTACATGCTCCAGATAATAAACACCACGAGCAGGTAGCGGCTCATCCAGGCGCCAGCGGTAAGCAAAAAGCCTTTCAGGTAGAAGCGGGCCGGCTGCGCGCGGAGGATCTGTGCCCGCCGGCGTAGCTGCCGCACCTCCGCCAGCGCGCGCTTGCGCCAGCGCTGGAGCAGCTTCCAGGCGAAGACCTTTCGCGCGAGTCCTTCCAGCAGGACGGGGCGCAGGAGCATCAGGTAGCCGAAGAGGAGCGCCCACAGCAACAGCCCGACAAAGTAGGCCACAAACGTCCACAGGCCCACATCCCCCGCAGCCTCGGGGATGACCGCCCAGTAAAACGTCCCGGCCAGCAGCAAGGGGATCGTGAGGATGAACCAGAGCTGGTCCAGAATCACCGTGAACACCACCATGCCGTACGAGTCACCGAAGGCAAGGTCGCGGTCCTGGGTGATGTAGACGGCTGCCATGGGCCCGCCGCCGATCGTAGAGGGGGTGACGTTGGAGAAGAACTCCCAGGCCAGTTGCGCGCGCACTCCATCCATGACGGTGAGGCGCCCGCTGGAGACGTGGCTGAGGCGCCAGCCGCTAAACCAGATGCGCGTGACGAGGGTGGCCAGGGCCGCCAGCAAGAAGAGGGGGGCGGCCTGGCTCAGGGCTTCCGTAAACTGGCCCACGTCAAACGTAAAGTACCCGATGACGCCGAGCACCGAAAAGCTCAGCAGCAAGGGCCAGAGCAGGCGTCGGAGCGAAAAGATGTTGGACGGAAGCTCCAGCGTCTTGGTCAGGCCCGTGTCCGATGCCGTGGGGCGGTCTTTGGAGGCGTCAGACATGCGCTACGGGCAGTGAGGCGGAAAGCAGAAAAGGCCTTGGCGGTCGGGCGAGCACGTCGAAGGAGTCCGTTGCACGAGGGATCCGGCCTGCTACGGGTTCATCGGTTTTTCGTGCCAGGATGGATGTGCAGATGTCGTGAGTGCAGACGTTAACGCGTGAGGCACCGGCGGTGGCCAGGGCTATACGGGGCCCGGCGGGCGGGTCAAACTTTGATCCCATGGCAAGCGTACGTCGCTTCGCACACTACGTATCCCTATCCATCTGTACCCATCCCTTGCATGGTTGATGCACGCCGCGCCGATTTGCACATGCACAGCACCGCGTCCGATGGGGCCCTGCCCCCGTCGGAGGTTATGGCGAAGGCCTACGCAGCCGGCCTGCGCTGTGTCGCGTTGACGGACCACGATACCGTGGACGGCATCGCAGAGGCGCAGGCTGCAGCCGAGGCCCACGGCATTCGCTGTATCCCGGGCGTGGAGATTAGCGCCAGCGTCGACGAGGAGGAGGTGCACCTGCTGGGCTACGCGTTTGACGTACAGCATCCAACGCTGCAGGCCCACTTTGCACGCCTGCAGGACGAGCGTAAAGCCCGCGCCCGGGCGATTGTCGACAAGCTCAACGCATTGGGCGTAGCCATCACATACGACGCGGTGCGGGCGGCGGCTGGCGATGGCGCCATCGGGCGGCCCCACGTAGCTGCGGTGCTTATCGACCAGGGGGTCGTAGAAACGTTCAACGACACGTTTACACGGTACCTCGGGAACGACGCCCCAGCGTACGTGGCCAAGCCGCCCTTCCCAGCGGCCGAGGCGCTGGAGGCGCTCCATGCAGCCGGGGGCGTCGGCGTGCTTGCGCATCCGGGGCAGTGGACGGCCACGCACGTCATCCGGCAACTTGTGGCCGATGGGCTGGACGGTGTCGAAGTCGTGCATCCGTCGCATGACGATACCCTGGTGACGTACTACCAGGGCCTCGCCCGGGGGCAGGGCTTGCTGATGACCGGGGGGTCTGATTTCCACCGCGATCGTCCCGGGCACCGCTCGCGTCTCGGCCGGTACACCATTCCCTACGCGTACGTCGACCGCCTGCTGCAGCGCGCCCGCTCGGTGGTGTGACGTACGATTCACTTTCTGACTCAGCCAATCAACCCTGATTGTCTTCCCATGCCTACCTACCTCGAAGGAAGCCTCGTGGCGCCGGCTGATGCCTCGTTTGGCATCGTCGTCAGCCGGTTTAACGCGTTCATCACCGAGTCGCTACTGGAGGGCGCGCTCGACACGCTGCGTCGTCACGGCGCGGACATGGAAGCCGTTACGGTGGCGCGATGCCCCGGCGCGTACGAGGCTCCTCTGGTCGCGCAAAAAATGGCTGCCTCCGGCGACTATGATGCCATCATCATGCTGGGCGCCGTAATTCGCGGCGCTACCTACCACTTTGAGCTCGTAGCCAATGGCGCCTCAAGCGGGACCGTTCGCGCCTCCATGGATACCGGCGTGCCCATCTCGTTCGGTGTTATCACGCCCGATACCATCGATCAGAGTATTGAACGCGCGGGGACCAAAGCCGGAAATAAGGGCGAAGAGGCGACGCTGGCCGCCATTGAGATGGTGAATTTGCTGCGCCAGGTGTAGGTCCTCTACAGCGCCTTGGGGTACTGAACAGCGCTCCATAAAAAGTTCACTGGGCTGCCCCTGAACAAGCCTTGCAGACGACGGTCCTAAGAGCTACATTTATAGTTCTACATGGTGGCCGTAGCTCAGTTGGTTAGAGCGCCAGGTTGTGACCCTGGAGGCCGGGGGTTCAAGTCCCCTCGGCCACCCACCCGGGTGCGATGAACCCCGTTACGGGGCCGTGCGTTATCACCGAGTACTACATATATTGTTTTACCCTGCCGCGTTCGTCTAGGGGTTTAGGACGCCGGCCTTTCACGCCGGTAACACGGGTTCAAATCCCGTACGCGGCACCATCCCGGTGGGCTATCAGCCTGCGGGGATTTTTTATTGATGCGAGCTTGTCAGGAGCGATGCATAGAGGCGTTTGGGGCCTCAGGTGGGGGTCGTGTGGCGACCCGTGCGAGAGCGGATGAAACGAGGCCACATACCCGCCGGCTCACGTTTAAGGAAGGGACTAAAGTTGCGATACCCCTTCTGTAACCCAGCCCTCGGCCCACCCACATGTGTCTCTGCTATGCATCTTCAGTCATCGATTACCCTTCAGCAGCGGTTCGTTCTTGACAAGCCGATCCAGGACGGCGCCACGTTCGTCCATACCTACCGGGCCACGGACCAGGCCACGAATCACCGCGTGCTGGTCCGGGAGTATTTCCCCAATGGACTGGCCGAACGGTCAGAGGGGGGGCGCGAGGTGTGGGCGGCAGACGGCCAGGAGGAGCTGTTTGCGTTTGGCAAAGCGCAGTTTCTAAAAGAGGCCTACGCCCTTCGTAAGGTGGATCATGATGCCGTGGCTCCGCTGGTCGATGCGTTTGAGGCACATGGCACCGCGTACCAGGTGCTCCGCCTGCCAAAGGCGCTGCCGCTGGCCCGGGTGCTAAAAAAACGTGGCAAGCCGCTTCCGCTGAAAGCGGCGGTGCAGGTCATCGACACGCTGCTGGGTGCCCTGAGCACCGTCCATAGTAAGGGCCTCATCCATGGCGGCCTCACCACGCGGCAGGTCTACGTAACCAGGACGGGCGCCCCGCGTCTCGTAGGCTTTCAGACGGCCCAGATCCTGACGGTGCGGAAGGCCGGCCTGGAGAATCTTATGCCCGCGCATCCGACCGCGCCGGAGCAGCACCACCTGCAGGGGAAGCAGGGGCCTTGGACGGACGTGTACGCCACCGCTGCGCTGTTCTACGCTCTGGTGACGGGAGAGACGCCGGAGGTGCCGAGGGACGGTACGCCGGTCGACGTTGACCACGAGGCGATGCCAGCGGCGTTTATTCCGGTGCTGACGCAGGCCCTGGCGCCAAATCCGCGCGAGCGGACCCGCTCCCCTCGCAAGCTGCGTGCGGCGCTGCAGGAGGCCTTTACGCGTGCGCAGGAGACCGCAGGTGAATCCGCAGCCGGCGCCAACGCCGATGAGGAGGAAGCACCCGCGCCGGAAGCAGCAGCTCCACCAGCGGCCGCGCCGGCTACAGAGCGTGCACCGGAAGCAAAGCGCGAGGCCGCCGAACCGGACGGTGATGCCCCCGAGGCGCCCGAAGCTTCCACGGAGGAGCCTGCTGGGGAGGATGCGCACGAAACGGACCCCTCATCAGCGGCTGATGCCACATCAGCGACCGACGGGTCCGGCACCGCTGAGACCGGCGCCACGGCTGCCCCCGTCGCTGATGCGCCTCCTCCCGAGCATCCCACTGCGGATACAGCAGCCACGGAAGACACCCGTGGCGATACCACGCATCCCGAGAAAGTCGTTGCAGAGGGAGTACCGCAGGACGGCCTCCCCACTGATGACGCCCTGGACCAAACAGCGCCACCGACCGAAACAGCGCCACCGACCGAAACGGCATCCTCGTCACAGCCGAAACCGCAGACCACCCCCGAAGAGGAAGCAGCATCGCAAAGCCCCACAACTCCACAGGAAGATGCCCCCGAGCGGCCCATCTCCGAGTTGCCGGACATGATCGTTGTGGATGATCCGCCGGAGCCGCCATCTGTGCTGGATGCGGATGCTGAGCGTACACCGGCCCCGGAGAAGGAGAACATACCACCTGCGGTGGCAGAGGGCGTTGAAGAAGCGGCGACAGATACGGACCCCCCCGAAACCGATAGCCCGTCAGCTGCGGGGGACCGCGCCCCTGAAGCACCTCCCCGGGACGGTGGGGCTGCGACGCGATGGATAGCGACGGTGCTGGGCCTGTTGCTCATCATCGGACTGGCCGGTGGCGCCTACTTCTTTACGATCAACGGCACTGGCGGGGCAGGGGGGCTGCAGTACGCCAGCCTCACCGCCCAGGCCGACTCGCTTTTTGAGGCTGAGGACTATGCCATGGCCAGCACCTTCTACCAGCAGGCGCGCGTGGTGCAGCCCGAGGATGCCTATGTGGCGGAGCGCCTCGCTGAAGCTGAAGAGCGTCAGGCCCAACGCCAGGCCGAGGCGGTCGCCGTGCACCAGTCACGTGGCGATGCGCTGCTCAGCGAGGCTGACTCGTTGCTGGAAGCCAATGCCACCCACGAAGCGCTGGCAGCGTACTCACAGGCCAACGAAGCCTACCTCGAAGCGCTCCGCCACCGTCCCGACGATGCCGAGTTGCCGGTACTAATCAACCGCACCATGGAGGGCATCAACCGGAGCTTTGCCGAGCGCGAGCAGCTGCTCGAAGAGGAACGGCCCGATCCCGCGGCCGTGCGGCAGCAGATCTTCGAACAATACTGGCAGGAAGGTAACGCGCTGCTTGAAGAGGGCAACTTGGAGGCTGCGGAGCGTCGCCTGAGCCAGGCCCAGGAGTTTCGACCCAATGATCCGACGGTAGGCGAGCGCCTGAGCGCTGTGCGTGACAGCATCGCGGCCACGGCGGCCGAAGAAACCTTCCGCGGGCACCTGCAGCGGGCCGCATCACTGGAAACCCAGCAGCGGTGGTCCGAGGCCAGCGTCGTGTATCAGCGGGCCCTCAACAGCCGTCCAGGCGACGCTGAGGCGCTTGCTGGCCTGACGCGAGTGGAGGATGCGCTGGAGGACGAGCGCCGCGTAGAGCAGCAGTACCAGTACCTGCGGGGCCAGGGTGATGTGCTGAGGAATCAGAGCCGGTACCAGGAGGCGCTGCAGAGCTACCGGCAGGCGCAGGAGCACCGGCCGCAGAGCGCCTATCTGCAGGACCAGATCGCAGCAATGGAGCGTGAGGTGGCCCAGCTCGAGGCTGAGGAGCGCCGGCGCAACCGCACCCGAGCCGATGGCGTGTACGTGAACACCGACACGCCCGTGCAGCTGGTTGGTGGGCTCTCCAATCTGTATGAGGATATCCGGTACCCCAGCGCAGCGGTGCGGGCGGGCGTCTCCGGGCGCGTCTTCGTCCAGTTTGTAGTAACCGCCGAGGGCACCGTCCGCGACGCCGAGGTCATCCGTGGCCTGGGGGCTGGCACCGACGAAGAGGCCCTGCGGGTGGTCCGGCAGGCGACATTCGAACCGGCTACGGTCGACGGCGAACCAGTCGACGCCCAGCACACGCTCTTTATCGACTTCTCGCTCGACGACGCCCAAAGCGAATAAGTACGCCGCCGATCACCGTCCTTCACGCCGCCCTTGCCTCCAGTGACTGCCCGCGCGTAAGCTCAGGGCCAGGCTTAGCGGCAGCGCAATGCTGGGCAACTCCTGCGGCCACAGCGGCCAGCCCAGCGCGGCAACAAGACTCACTACAGCGACCACGCCAAGGTACGTGCGCAGCCAGCGTGGCACCCGGCCACGCGCCAGCCAGAAGAGCACTATAACATGCGTCGGCCAGGCCCAGAGGATATTCCAGTTGGGATGGGTGACGGTGTGGAGCGAGATCAACCACAGAAAGCTGAGCGCCAGCCCTACCACCCCAGCGACCCCGAAGAGCCCGGCATCCAGCCAGCGGGAGGCACGGTGGCCCCCGGCGTCTGGGGCCTGCCATTCGCGGTACGCGCGCCAGGCCGCCCCCAGCGCCACGAGCCACCCCAGAAGCGCCATCCAGGGAAGGCCCGGCGTCGCCCGTTTGTAGCCGTCGACCCATGCCACCGTGTCGGTCTGGGTGACCAGCGGCTGGGTCTGGCCCTCGACTACGATCGTGGCCTGATCGAACAGCTCCAGCAGATGGTCCGGCAGAAAGCCACGCTCGCGCTCCGTGGCATAGGCATCGGAGGGCGTACCCAGCAACACGTTCATGCCGGTCTGTACATGCCGCTGCCCGACGATGTATGGCTGTAGCAAGTCGCGGAACGTGTCCTGCGTGGGACCCGGGGCGTATCCAAAGTCCACATCGTCCTGCAGGGTGTCTTCAAATACGTCCAGGATGCGCGTGGAGCAGTTGTCGAAGTAAAAGTCGTAGCGGTACGCCCGGTTTTCTGGGCGGGCGTTGTATTCCAGAAACGAAAAGATGGCCTGCCGCTGGTCTACGCCCAGGTTGAGGTGCTGCTCGATGACAGGCCGGCCCTGCACCTCGGCATACCGCGGGAGCACCCGCCCGCTGCTCACGGAAAGGAAATACTCCAGGTCCCCATAAAGAAATTTGGGGATGAAAAAGGGGTCGTCGAAGTCGAACGTGCCGTAGTTGTAGAGGCGGTCGATGCCAGCGGCGGGGTCACGCACGCGCAGGGCGCTGTGGCCGAACAGTGCTTCGATGCTTGGCCCTGGCAGGATGGTGATGAGCGACACCGCGGCCTCGTCCGTAAGGGGCGGCGTGGGTTGAGCCTGCGCGGGCCACGCGAGGCAACAGACAAACAAGAGGGGGATCAGGCGGCGCATACAGGGGGCATCCCATGAGTAAAACGGCGGTCGGTGGTACGACCCCTCGGCGCTCCGGTTCGAGCACGCATCTTGGGCGAATCCCTTCCGTCCGCCTCGCGTTTCTGCGATGCGTTTTCGGAGCCATGCCTCCGCGGTTACTCCGGAAGCCTCTTCGTCTCGTTCCTTCGCTGTTGCCCTTTGTCCGTGAATCGTACCCAGAAAGCCCGCCGCACCCTCGACCGCCTGCGCGAGGAAATCCCCACCCCTGAAACCGAACTGCGCTATATCAACCCCTACCAGTTGATCGTTGCGGTCATTCTCTCAGCGCAGTGCACGGACAAGCGAGTGAATATCGTCACGGAAGACCTCTTCGCTGACTATCCAACGATGGCTGATTTGGCGAAGGCTACACCGGACGAAATCTACCCGTACATCCAGTCCGTAACCTACCCCAACAACAAGTCGAAGCACCTGGTGGGGATGGCCGAACGGGTGATGGAGGCCTACGATGGCGAGGTCCCTCAAACGTCGAAAGAGCTGATGACCCTGCCCGGGGTAGGGCGGAAGACGGCGCAGGTGGTGCTGTCGGTGGCCTTCGAAGTCGATGCACTGCCAGTGGATACGCACGTCTTTCGGGTGTCAAACCGCATCGGGTTGGTGAAGAAAGACGCCCTCACGCCGCGGAAGGTGGAGCGGCAGCTGAAGCGCGTCATCCCACAAGATGAGTGGGGCGAGGCCCACCATCTGCTGATCCTGCACGGGCGCTACACCTGCACCGCGCGCTCGCCCGATTGCGACGCCTGCCCGCTCACCGACTTCTGCACGTATTACGAGCGCCTGCAACGCCTGCCTGATCCCATCGACGGCCTCGACGCCTCGAGAGGATTGTACTACTGCAGCACCACCGATCGGTATTTCGACGAGCCGGCATACAAGACCGATCGTTACGGGGTCCGCCAGATCGTGTGCCCCGTATCCGGCTCCATGCAGGTCTTCCACACGAAAACCGGCGAGACGACCAAGAAAGTACCCGACTTCCGCGTGAACTAACGCGGCCCGTTCCAATTGCTGGAGTGCTCCCTTTCACCCTCACCCCTCGTTCCCTATGGCTCCGGACAACCGACACCTGCTACTCATCCTGGACGGCTACGGCATCGCCGACGACCCGTCGGTGAGTGCTATTGCAGCAGCTGATACGCCGTACCTCGACGATCTTTTTGCCACCTATCCACACAGTACCCTTGTGGCGTCAGGGCGGGCAGTGGGCTTGCCGGAGGGACAGATGGGCAACTCCGAAGTCGGCCACATGAACCTCGGGGCCGGGCGGGTGGTGCATCAGGAAATCACCCGCATCGACCTGGCTATTGAAGACGGGTCGTTTTTCTCGAACGATGCGCTGCAGCAGGCCGTGGCGCAGGCGCAAGCCAACGACAGCCGCCTGCACCTGCTGGGGTGCTTCTCCGATGGGGGGGTGCACAGCCACGTACGACACCTGGATGCACTGCTCGACCTCGCGGCCCGCGAAGGGCTGGAGCGGGAGCAGGTGTGCGTCCACGCCTTTACCGATGGCCGCGATACCGACCCGCACGGCGGCGTGGGCTATGTGGAGGATGTGGAGGCCATGATGGAGGCGCATGGTGTGGGGCGCATCGTGTCCATCATCGGCCGGTACTATGCGATGGACCGCGACGAGCGCTGGCAACGCACCGAGCGCGCGTATCGCCTCCTGACGGAGGGGGCAGACGATGCGTACGATAGCGCCACGGAGGCGCTGCAGGCCAACTACGCAAACGACGTCACCGATGAGTTCGTTGAGCCGTCGGTTGTGCGGACCGAGGACGACACGCCGACGCGCATCGCGAACGGTGATGCGGTCATCTTCTTCAACTTCCGGGGCGACCGGGCGCGACAGCTCACCCGCGCCTTTACCGAGGAAGGATTCGACGGCTTCGACCGCGATCCGCTTGATCTCACGTTTGTGATCTTTTCGCCCTACGACGAGACGTTCGAGGTGCCAGTGGCCTTCCCAAAAGTTAACCTCAAGCAGACGATGGGCGAGGTGATTGCAGCCCAGGGGGGAACGCAGCTCCGAGCAGCCGAAACAGAAAAGTATCCCCATGTGACGTACTTCTTCAGCGGGGGGCAGGAGGAGCCCTTTGAAGGCGAAGACCGCATTCTCATTCCCTCACCGAAGGTGGCGACGTATGACCTGCAGCCCGAAATGAGCGCCCCCGAGCTGGCCGATGAGGTGGCCGCGGCCTTGGCGGAGGAGCGGCACAACTTCGTGGTGCTGAACTTCGCCAACCCGGATATGGTGGGGCATACGGGCGTTTTTGAGGCGGCCGTGGCCGCCGTGGAAGCGGTCGATGCGGGCACCCGCACGGTAGTCGAAGCCGCGCGCCGTCACGGGTTCAGCGTGACGCTTATCGCCGACCACGGCAACGCCGATAAGATGCGCAACCCGGATGGCAGCCCCAACACCGCACACACCACGGTGCAGGTGCCGCATCTCATCATCAAGGAAGGGTTCGATGGTCCCATCGCCGAGGGTAAGCTGGGCGATATTGCGCCTACCATGCTTGCCCTGATGGGCGTACCGATCCCGGAGGAAATGACGGGCGACGTACTGGTAGAGTCCACGGCCGTGCCTTCGTAAGGTCCCGTACGGACGGAGATGGCCCGCCGCATCGGCCAGCAAGAACCAAAACAGCCCGCCCCGGCATTCCGGAGCGGGCTGTGGTATGTAGCGCTGGGGGCGTGAGCGTTATTGAATGGTGAAGTCGTAGGGCATACGGGCCTGCACCGTGCCGTGCATCCGCTCGGCTTCGCGGAGGAGGCGCAGGTTGTTCTCGAAGAGGGCCTGCCCTGGCGCGCCTGTGACGCGGGCCCACAGCGCATGCGCCTGGGCTTCAAAGCCGGTCGCCAGCTGCTCTATAAACGTCTTCTGGCGAGGCAACTCACGAATGCGGAACGTGCCGGGCTCCAGGTCTACCAGCTCCGCCGCCCTGTTAATGGCATAGCTGAGCCCACCGAGTTCGTCCACCAGGCCTACCTCCAGCGCATCGGCGCCGGTCCATACCCGTCCCTGCGCGATGGCGTCCACTTCTTCTACCGTCATGTCGCGGGCCTCAGCGACCTTCTCCAGAAACTCGTTGTACGATTCCATCACAAACTCCTGAAAAAGCGCGCGCTCCTGCTCCGTCAGGGCCTCCGTGGGGGAGAGGAAGTCAGCCAGCGGGGCGGTTTTCACCTGATCGAACGTCAGCCCAATACGGTCAGACAGTAACTCCGATGTGTTCAGGTGTAGGCCGAAAACGCCAATAGACCCCGTGATGGTGAGCGGGTCAGCCACGATGGCGTTCGCCGCGGTAGCGATCCAGTAGCCGCCAGAGGCTGCGACATCGCCCATGGAGATTACGACGGGCTTCTCCTCTTGGGTGAGCGCAATCTCTCGGAGGATCGCATCCGAGGCCGAGGCGGAGCCGCCAGGCGAGTTCACTCGAACGACCACCGCATTCACGCGGTCGTCCTCACGGGCCTGCCGCATCGTCTCAACAAAATCAGCCGAGGCCAGCATCGTCCCCCCGCCAAACGGGCTGTCGTCGCTACCGGGTACGATCTGCCCCTGGGCATAGACCACCGCGATGGTCCCATCCCGGCCGCGCTCGATGCCCGCATCGGAGGCGGGGATGCGTACATACCGGCTGAGCCTGATGGTATGGAGGTCGTCGTCTTCATTTTTGTTGAGGCGCGTACGCATCACGTCCATCACCTCATCCTCGAACAGCAGACCGTCCAGGAGTCCCTGGTCCAGTGCTTGCCGGGCGGTAAAGGTGGGGCTCTCCTCTTTGATACGCTGCAGTTCTTCAGCCGTGGTGCCACGCGACTCAGCTATAGCATTCAGGAAAACGGTGTTTTGCCCGTCCACGATCGCCTGCAGTTGCTCCTCATTTTCTTCCGAGAAGTCGGTGCGCGTGAAGGCCTCGCCCGCGCTTTTGAACTCGCCCGCGCGGATCACGGTGGGCTCGATGCCTACCTTTTCCAGCATGTCAGCAAAGAAGGTGGACTGCAGGTTGAAGCCGTTAAACTCGAAGAAGCCCTCGGGGGAGGCAAAGACGCTGTCGGCCGTGCTGTTGAGGAAGTAGGCGGCCTCGTTTGAATAGTATTCGCCCGTGTAGGCGTACAGGGGCTTGCCACTCTCTTTGTACTGCAGCAAGGCCTCACGCACCTCTTGTAGTGCCGCCCATTGCGGGGCCAGCTCTCGGGCCTTGATGATGACGCCTTCGATACGGTCATCGGCGGCAGCCTTCTCCAGGGCCTCGCGTACGTCATGCACGCCATACCGCGGACCGTCGCCCAAGGCCTGGGCGATGGGATCAGGCGCAACGCGTTCGGGGAGGGCGCCGCTGAGCTCCATCGTCAGCACGGAGTTGGATTGTACGGAGGGGGTGGTGTCGGCAGAGGCGACGAATGCGGTGATGAGCAAAAAGCCGAACAGAACCAGAATGCCGAGCGCAACCAGCGTTCCGATGATGCTGGCAGCCAGCGTTGAAAGGAAACGCATGAATAGAAAAAAGGATGGAGAAGGTGAGAAGCGACGGGGCGCCGACGAGTGTGCAGGGACGCACGTACATCGTACACATGCCTGCGCTACGCACGATGGCCTCAGCAGTTGCGTTTGCTGCAGCGTGCCGACGGGGGACCCCAAGCGACGGCTGACAGCCTGGCACGGCCGCCCGGTGCCATCCGGAATTCGCCCCCGAAGCGCACTACAGGCGGAACGCGCTTCCCAACGCCATCATTGCAGGTAATCTGGCAAGCCTTTTGTGCTACGCATACGCTGGCCTGCGCCTGCCGAGCTGGCACGCCGGCTGGCCGCACCGTTACTCCCTTTTTTCGTTTCCACTTTGTGTGTGACGCAATCGACTGACACATACCGATCCTCAAGCGCTGCGCTCAATGAGCGTGAGCAGATGATCCTCCGGCTGGTTGTGGAGAGCTTCGTCGATAAAGCCGGACCCGTGGGGTCTCGCTTTCTGACCAAGCAGCACGGGCTTGACCTCAGCCCGGCCTCGGTGCGGAACGCGATGAGCGACCTTGAAGACCAGGGCTACCTCTCGCATCCGTACACCTCGGCCGGTCGCGTGCCGACGGAGCTGGGATACCGCGCCTACGTGGACCGGCTCATGGCGCCCCCACAGCTCGACCCTCCGGTCCACCAGCTACTGGCCTCCCAGCTCCAGCAGCGCGGCGAGGATCATGAACATGCCGTCACGGAGAGCTCAAAGCTGCTGGGTCGGCTTTCCAACCTGCTGGGGGTCGCGCTTACGCCCAGTCTATCGACCGGTGTCCTGGAGCGGCTCAACATCGTGTCGCTCTCCAGCGATCGCCTCCTCTTTGTGCTGAGTGTGCAGGGCGGGCTGGTCCGTACGCTGGTGCTGGAGTTTGAAGCCGACCTCAAGCCCCGGGCCATCGACCGCGTGACGTCCATCCTCAACGAGCGTCTCGCCGGCCTCACGCTGCAGCAGATCCGCGAGACCTACCGGACGCGCACAGAAGATATCGTCCATGAGCAAACCGGGCTTGTAGAGTTTGTAAGGGAGGAGTCACAAACCATCTTCAGCGAAAACACCGAAGGCCGGCTGCGGTACGGCGGCACACAACAGCTCATGACGCAGCCCGAGTTTCAAGAGCCGGATGTCATCCGTGACTTCATGGGGCTGCTGGAGGATGAGCATTACGTGGTGCACTGGTTGGAAGACCACCGCCGCACCGCCCCAACGAGCTCCGAGCGGGCCACCATCAGCATCGGGAAGGAGCACAGCGATGCGAAGGTGGAGCGTTACTCGGTGGTCACGGCCCCGTACACGATCGGGGATACGGTGGGTACTATAGGTGTGATTGGCCCCACTCGCATGAAATACGACCATATTATCGCGCTTGTTGAGGCCATGGCAAAGCTCCTGAGCCAGCCCGGGGCCTCGGAGCGGTAGCACATACCCACGATACCGATACTGCACTACCGACACTTTCACGCGTAACTTTTTACTGCCTTTTATGAGCACGCAACAATCCCCTGAAGATATCTACAAAGAACAGAGTACCCGTGGCCGAGCTGGTACCGCTGAGGCCCCAACGGACGAGGAGGCCCCCAGCACGGGCATGGCTGACCAAGCGGCAGCGGAGGATACTGGAGGAGACGATACCGACGCTTCCGCTGAAGCCACCGCCGCCTCGGCGGCAGGTGCACCGGAAGCGGCAGAAGAGGATTCACTCGATCCCGTGCAGCAGCTGGAGGCTGAGGTGGAGCGCCTTCGCGCCGAGCGCGACGAAGCACAGGAAAAGCTGCTGCGGCAAGCAGCCGAGTTTCAGAACTATAAGCGGCGGCAGCAGCGCGAGCGCGCCCAGCTCATTGATGTGGGTCAGGGGCAGGTGATCCTTCCCATGCTGGAGGTGCTGGACGACCTTGAGCGCTCACTGCAGGCGGCCGACGAGTTCAAGGCTCAGGCCGAGGAAACGGGACCGGCCTTTGTTTCGCTCCGGGAAGGTGTGCAGCAGGTCCGCCAGAAGTTTCTGGACGAACTCAAGCGGCTCGGCGTGGAGCCCATCGAAGCCAAAGGGCAGCCCTTCGATGAACAACTCCACGAGGCTATGATGCAGCAGCCCGCCCCAGACGATGCAGAGCCCGGCACGGTACTGCAGGAGATCCGCACCGGCTATCGCATGGGCGAGCGGATCTTGCGCCACTCACAGGTCATCGTGGCCTCCTAAGCATCCTATTCTGACCAGGCGGTGTCCTGACCGCTTGGTACGCACTGTTTTTCATCGGTCACTCACCACCACTCATGCCCCGCGATTATTACGACATCCTTGGCGTTGGCAAAGACGCTTCAGCGAAAGAGATCAAGAAAGCCTACCGCAAGCTCGCGCTCGAGTATCATCCCGATCGCAACCCGGATGATGACGAAGCTGAAGCCAAGTTCAAGGAAGCCTCCGAAGCGTATAGCGTGCTCTCCGACGACGAGAAGCGCGCCAAGTATGACCGCTTCGGCCATCAGGGCGTCGGGGCCAACGGCGGTGGCGCAGGCTTCCGCGATGTGGATGACATCTTCGACGCCTTCAACGACATCTTTGGCGGCGGGGCTGGTGGGACCATTTTTGAGGACATCTTTGCCGGGCAGCGGGGCGGACGGGGCTCGCGCAAGCGGGCCCGGGGCGGTACCGACCTGCGCATCACCTTGCCCCTGACGCTCGAAGAGATTGCGGAAGGGACGGAGAAGAAGGTGAAGGTCAAGAAGCTGATGAAGTGCGACACCTGCGATGCGACCGGTGCGCGCGACGGTGAGGGGGGCCATCGGACCTGCACCACGTGTGAGGGGCGAGGCGAGCTGCGGCAGGTCTCGCGCAGCGTCTTTGGCCAGTTCGTAAACGTGCAGCCGTGCCCCAACTGCCAGGGCGAGGGACGGGTCATCGAAGACCCGTGTCCCCAGTGCCGCGGCGAAGGGCGCCGGCGGGGCGAAGAAACGATCACGATTCCCGTGCCGGCAGGCGCCATGGAGGGCAACTACCTGTCGATGCGCGGCGCTGGCAATGCCGGATTGCGCGGCGGACCGGCCGGGGCGCTACGGGTGGAGATTGAGGAGCGCCCCCACGACCACTTTGTGCGGGAAGGGCTGGACATCTATTACGACCATCATATCTCCTTCCCGGACGCTGCCCTGGGTACGGAAATCGACGTGCCCACGCTGGAAGGCACCGCTACGCTGGAGGTGGACCCCGGTACGCAGGGGGGCAAGGTGCTGCGCATGCGCAACCGCGGCCTCCCCGAACTGAACAGCCAGCGCAGCGGCGATCAGCTGGTGCGCATCCACGTCTGGACGCCGCAAGAGCTTACCGCTGAGCAGCGTGCCACGCTCGACGCCTGGGCTGATGCACCAGAGTTCAAGCCCTCACCGAAGGAGCGGAAAACGAAAAAATCCTTCTTCAACCGCGTGAAAGACGTGTTTACCTGAGCTGCCGTAGCCTGACAGCAAAGGGCCGCGCGGACCGAGCGCAACAATCTGGTTCCTCCGAAACTGACGGGCCAGCGGCTCGGTTATGCGTTTCTTGTTCTGCTTTATGCTCTTCTGGCCCTACGTTTCACTATGAGTACCTCTTCGGTGGATGGACACCAGCTACGGATGGTGATGCGGCGTTTCGCGTCGCCGGTGACGGTCGTTACCTGCGCAGCGCGGGACGAGCCTCGTGGCATTACCATTGGGTCCTTCACGAGCGTCTCGCTGGATCCGCCCCTGGTATCCTTCAACGTTCATCAAGAGGCGAACTCGCATGACATAATTGTGGACGTCGGCCGGTTTGTGGTGCACCTGCTGACGGATAAGCAGGCGCACCTCGCCAACCATTTTGCCCTGCCCGACCTCACGCCGACACAGCAGTTTGACCCGGTGGATGTTGAGTGGCGGGACGGCCTGCCGCATCTGCGCGGTGTGCTGGCCTCGTTGGTCTGCACGCTTCACGCGTCACTCCCGGCGAGCGACCACAGCATCTTTGTGGGCCAGGTACAAGAGATCCAGGCGCAGGGGATGCAGCAAGACCCTGTGCTGTACTTCAACCGGAGCTACCGGAGCGTCGGCAGCGAGGTAAAGTCGATGGCGTTGACGCCCGTAAACTCTGGATCCAGCGCATCTTCGTAGGCGCCCGCGCCGAAGAATGCAAAGTCGTACCGAGCTGGGTCGGAGGCGTCCAACAGGCGGCACCGCTCGGTGAGTACCTGCACCGCCTTCCAGTCGTTAGAACGCCGCTCGATGAATCCAAGGGCGCGCGCCTGCCGCCCCACATGCACGTCCAGCGGGAGCACCAATTGCTCCGGCTTAATCGTGGTCCACAGCTCAAAGTCTACCGGTCCGGGCCGCACCATCCACCGCAGGTACATGGCCAGGCGCTTGCAGGCACTTCCGGCGTTGGGGCGGGCCAGGTGCTTGCGCAGGCGCTGCGGCGTGTCGGGGTGGGCATGCATTACAGCGTGGCTGAACCCCTGAATGGCCGGCCCGACGTCCGGCGCCTCCGATGATAGATGGCGCGCAAAGAGGTGCTCTATGGTGCCGTGCGCTTGGAGCAGCAGGCTCAGGTTGTGCGTCAGCCAGAACGCATCGACGGGCTGAAACGTGCGGTGCACGAAGCCATCCAGCGCGGCCCGGTCGCGTTCCGGGTCGAAGTCGCGGACGAACGCGTAGGGCGCATAACCCATCCGCTCGCAGAGCTCCTCCAGCTTGTTCATGATCGTAGCGCGCCGCCCCCACGCTAAGAGCGCCGCGTACAGCCCAATTACTGCCTGGTCCCGCGGATCGTCGAAGCCGTGAGGAATGGCGATGGGGTCATCCGCAATAAACGCGGGTTGCTCGTAACGATCGACGAGCGCATCCAGGTACGATTTGAGTTCAGCAACAGAAGGCACAGCAGCCATCAGGCAATGGGGAGGGCAGCGAGGACGCACCGGAAACCGGGCCGGACACGAGATTAGCGGGCCGGCAGGTGCGTATCGAGAAAAGCTACCAACTCCGTTCGGTAGATATGCTCCGACCGGAAGAAGGCCTCGTTGTGTCCCCCTTCCAGTTGCAGAAACGCCTTTGGCTCGTTTGCTACCTCATACAGGCGTTCGCCATGGCTGAAGGGAATCACTTCGTCGTCGGGGCTGTGGAGGACAAGCACGGGCGCGGTGACCTCGGGCAGGCGCGCTTCGCTATCGAAAGAGAGCGTTGCCAGCTGGCGCACGGGCAAGAACGGGTAGTGGTGCGCGGCCACATCGGGCACGGACGTGAAGGCGGAATCGAGCACCAGCGCGCCGGGGTTTTCCCGGGTGGCCAGGTAGGTAGAAGGTGCGCCGCCGAGCGAGCGGCCGAAGAGCACGATCTGCTCGTCAGGCACCCCTTGCGTCTGCGTAGCAAACTGCCACACCGCCTCCATGTCGCGGTAAAGCCCCTCCTCCGACGCCTGTCCTGTGCTCTGCCCGTAACCCCGGTAGTCATAGAGAAGGACGTTCAGCCCCAATTCGTGAAACAGGCGGGCCAGGTCGATGCGGCCAGAGATGTTGCCTGCGTTGCCGTGGGAGACGATGAGCGTGCCGCGCGGGTCCGCCGCCGGGATCCACCAGGCGTGCAGTTGCTCGTCGTCCTCTGTGGAGATGGTGACGTCCTCGTAGTCGAGCCCCCGGTCGGCCGGCGTGGCCATCATGGTGCTGCTGGGGAGGAAGAGGAGGCGTTCCTGAAAGCTATACATCAGCCCAACAATAAGTGCATACGTGACGACCAGGATAAGCAAGACGTTGAGCACGGTGCGCATGGTCCTATCGAGGAAAGGCGAAGCTACAGCGTAAACACGAAGCCCTGGCGCAGCGCGATGTCAAGGTCCTCCACTTCAGCGGGAGGGCGGCTATCGTAGCGCAGGTTAAAGGCCGTTTGGAAGCTCAGGTGGCGCGTGATGCGAAACGACAGCAGCGCCTCGTGCAAGATCCGTATATTGCTGAAGTCAGACAGCCACGGCTGCGCGTACACGGTTGCTGAGGCATCCACCTGGTCGTTCAGGGACACGCGCAGGTTTACGTAGTTGCTCCAGCGCACCCGGTTGGTGTCGGGGTCGCGGTCGCCCGCCTGGGTGGGATCCAGCGACTCGAACTCATGCATCAGCGTGCTGCCCTGGAACAGGTGCCACCGGTCGGTTTGGGCATAGCGGATACGCGGCCCCAGGCCCCCAAGGAGCCGCACGCGGCGCCGCGTGAAGGCATCCCGCTCGATCTGGGTAAACACTTCTCCGGTGACGCGGCCCGTGGCCTCGTAGTTGTACCGCACATGAGCAAAGGCCCGGTTGCGGAAGGTGCCGCCGTCGCTCCGGGCGAAGCGCTGGCTGGCATTCAAAAACGTGTAGTGCCGGCGCACCCGGTAGTCCACTCGCCCCGCCACATCCGTCTCAAAGACATCCGAGTTGCCTTGCTGAAACGCGAGGTTACCGGAGAGCCGTAGCGTGAAGCCGTCTACATCTACGCGGCGCATCGACTCGGTGTTGACCTGTGCCAGAGCCTCGGTGGTGACGGCGAGGAGCACCAGGACCGTGCACAGAAGCAGCGGAAGGCGGGAGGGGGTCATGTGTCCGAGTCGTTGTTCTTTTTGTCGGAAGGGGAAGCAGCCGAAGATCCTTTAGCGGCCGGCAGTTGAGGCGCCATCAGAAACGAATCCTCAAACGCTTTGGCCTCATCCACAAAAAGCTGCAGGTGGGGAAAGGGGATCTCCACATCGTGGTCGCGCAGCGCCTCGCGGATGCGCTCGACATACTCAAAGCGGACGGGAAACTCCAGGTCGGGATTGCGGATGAAGAAGCGCAGCATCATGTCTACACTGGAGTCGTTCAGCGCCGTCACCACCACGGTAGGCTTGCGGCTGTAGTCGATGCGTGGGTCCTCTTCCTCCATGAGCTCCATCACGATGTCGCGCGCTTCATTCGGGTACTCCTTGTAGGCAATACCGAAAGGCACATCCACGCGCACCGTACCCAGCATCGAGTGGTTGATGAGCTTCTGGTTGATCATCTGCGTGTTGGGCATCACCATGATCTCATCGCGCTGCGTGCGGATGCGGGTAGAGCGCAGGGTGATCTCCTCCACCCGGCCGTACGTGTCTTCGATTTCGAGTCGGTCGCCCACACGGAAGGGGCGGTCGAGCAGGATGGTGACGCCCGAGATGAAGTTCTCCAGCGTGTCGCGCGCTGCAAACCCGAGCGCAATACCGGCGATGCTAAGGCCGGCCAGGAGGGCCGTCACATCGATGTTGAACTGCTGGAGCACGGAGATCCCGATAAGCACCAGCGCGATCACCCGAAAGCTCTTCAGCAGCAGGCTTTGCAGCCCGGGCTCTACGCTGGAGGCCTGGTCCAGCACGCGCGTGAGCAGCCGGTCCACCACGCGGTACACCACCACCAGGATGATAAGGAGGAGGAGGGCCTGCAGCAGGTTGGGGACGAAGTTGACCAGCAACTCGGCCGCACTCTGGAACAGGATATCCCAGAACAGCGCCCACTCGCCTTCCCGCGCCAGTCGGCCGGCCTCCTCTACACCACGGCCAAACTGGTCGAAGGCAGAATCGTCGTCAATACGGGGGCTGGTAAAGAGCGTATCGGCAGCTTCGTCGGTGGTGTCTTGGTCGGCAACGAGGTCGTCTACGCCGAGCACGTCGGGAGCATCTTGGGGCATGAAGGGGGGCGCAAAGGGCGGGCGCGTCCGAGGAATAGGTTACGCTATCGCAGCGGCGTGCTGGGCGGCCGTGAGGGTGTTGCGCAGCAGCATCGCGATCGTCATCGGCCCTACGCCGCCTGGAACGGGGGTGATCCGGGCCGCCTTGGGGGCTACCTGCTCAAAATCGACGTCGCCCACCAGGCGGTAGCCGCGCTCGCGTGAGGCGTCGTCCACGCGGTTGATGCCTACGTCGATGACCGTGACGCCGGCCTTCACCATGTCGGCGGTAATGAGGTTGGGACGTCCGACCGCGGCCACCAGGATATCGGCCCGGCGCGTATGCAGGGCGAGGTCGCGCGTGCGGCTGTGGCAGAGCGTGACGGTCGCGTTGGCGTCACGCTGGCCCAGCAGGCTGGCGATGGGCTTGCCGACAATGTTGGAGCGGCCGACCACCACGGCCTCCGCACCTTCGAGCGGGACGTTGGAGCGCCGGAGGAGCTCCATGATGCCGAATGGGGTGGCTGGGATGAAGCGCGGCGCGCCGATGAACAGGCGGCCGGTGTTTTCCGGATGGAAGCCGTCTACATCCTTCGCCGGGTCCACTGCTTCAATCACCGCGTCGGCATCGATGTGGTCGGGCAGGGGGAGTTGCACCAGGATACCGTCTACGGTGTCGTCCGCGTTGAGCGCTGCGATGAGCGCCAGCAGGTCGTCCTGCGTAATGGTGTCGGGCCGGCGGAGCGTCTCGCTGTCGATGCCCACCTCGGCGGCCGCCTTTCGCTTGCCACGGACGTAGGAGGCGGAGGCGGGGTGATCGCCGACTAAAACTACGCGCAGGCAAGGCGGGCGGTGTCCAGCAGCCGTCCACGAGGAAACATCAGCGCGCACTTCCGTGCGAACCGTTTGTGCGATAGCGCGCCCATCAATACGTGTAGCCACAGAAAAACAGGAGGGATGCGTGAGAGGAGATTAAGCGACGGGCGTTTGTATGCCAGGCCTCGGGGAAGGATGCATGGGCTGCTGATCCCGCTGCCGGACGGGAGGCTACAACAGGACAGGTGTCCACGGTCGATTGTTGGAATGGCGTTACCTGAAGTACATGCCCGGTTGCTCATGGAACCACGTTGGTTGCCTGGTGTTGGGGCGGGCACTATGACACGATGTTAGTCCATAGCTCATCCAGAAGGGCGGAGGGAGTAGGCCCGTTGATGCCCTGGCAACCGCCGTGCGTTCCCCAATTGCGCGCGGAAAGGTGCCACTTCCTACCTCAGGCCAGTAGATACCTGGTGCGAGGAGAGATGAGCGGGGGAGCGCACAACTCCATGAGTTGCTGTTGACCTCTTCCGCCTCTCTGCGCGGAAGGGGCTTTTTTATGCCCGTCCGGCAGGGGGCTCGCACGGTAACGCTGGCACGCTGGGTGTACACATGCTCGCGTTCCACACACCTCACCTGTCAAATCCATGTCAACGAACGGACACGAAACGAACGGATCGTCCAAGCCGCTGCACTTCGACACGCTGCAAGTACACGCCGGGCAATCGCCCGACGGCAGCACGAACGCCCGGGCCGTGCCCATCTATGCTACCACGTCGTACACGTTTGACGACGCGGAGCATGGCGCCGACCTCTTTGCCCTCAAGGAGTTTGGCAATATCTACAGCCGCATCATGAACCCCACCAATGACGTCTTCGAGAAGCGCGTGGCCGCGCTTGAAGGCGGGGTAGCCGCACTCTCCACAGCCAGCGGCCAGTCGGCGCAGTTTCTGGCGCTCAACACGCTGGCCAGCCAAGGCGATAACATCGTTTCCACGAGCTATCTCTACGGCGGCACGTACAACCAGTTTAAAAACGCCTTTCCGCGCTTTGGCATCGACGTGCGCTTCGCCGAGGGCGACGACCCGGATTCTATCGCGTCGCTCATCGACGAGCGCACGAAGGCCGTATACCTTGAAAGTATCGGCAACCCGCGGTTCAATATTCCTGACTTTGAGCGCATCGCCGAGATTGCCCATAGCCAGGGCGTGCCGGTCGTGGTCGACAACACGTTTGGCGCAGCAGGATACCTGGTGCGGCCGCTGGAGCACGGCGCCGACATCGTGACCGCCAGCGCCACCAAATGGATTGGGGGCCACGGCACGACCGTCGGCGGCGTCATTGTCGATGGGGGGACGTTCCCCTGGGATAACGGCCGCTTCCCCGAGTTTACCGAGCCCAACCCGAGCTACCACGGCCTCAACTTCTGGGAGACGTTCGGTCCGGACGGCGTGCTGGATACCAACGTGGCATTTATCATCCGCACGCGGGTGGAGGGCCTGCGCGACTTTGGGCCCGCGCAGAACCCGTTTGGTGCGTTTCTGCTGCTACAGGGCCTGGAGACACTATCGCTCCGGGTAGAACGGAGTTGCGAAAACGCCCTCGCCCTGGCCCGCTGGTTGCAAGAGCGCCCCGAAGTAGCGTGGGTAAGCTATCCCGGACTGGAAGACCACCCGTACCACGAGCGGGCCCAACGCTACCTGAGCAACGGCTATGGCGCGGTCCTTGCTTTTGGTGTGAAGCAGGGGGCGGAAGGCGGCCAAGCGTTCGTTGAGAACGTGGAGCTGTCCAGTCACCTGGCCAACGTGGGCGATGCGAAGACGCTGGTGATCCACCCGTCTTCTACCACGCACCAGCAGCTGGCTGCCGAAGAGCAAGTCGCCGCCGGCGTTCGTCCCGACCTGGTGCGCGTATCGGTGGGCATTGAGCACATCGACGACATCAAGGACGACTTTGCCCAGGCGTTCGATCGTGTAACGGATTTGCAGCCGGTCTAAGCCTCATGCGCTCTTCCTCGAATGACATACCGGATGCGACGGCCGATAGCCCATCCGGCGCACCGGCCCCGTCAGCAGACGAGGCGGTGCGCCGGATCGTTGTGCCAGAGTTACCCCTGGAACGGGGGGGCGTGCTGTACCAGGTGCCGGTCGTATATCGCACATGGGGCACGCTGAACGCCGCCGCTGACAACGCGGTGGTGGTCTGCCACGCCCTCACCGGCGACGTCCACGTGGACGCCTGGTGGGGACCGCTGTTGGCGCCCGGCGGTGCGCTTGACCCGGCGGACCACTTCATCGTCGCGGCTAACGTGCTGGGCTCGCCCTATGGCACGGCCTCGCCACTGACCACGAATCCGGCCACGGGACAGCCCTACGGCCCCGACTTTCCGGAGGTTACCATCCGCGACACGGTGCGCGCGCATCGCTACGTGCTCGACCACCTCGGTGTACAGCAGGTCGCCTGCGCCATCGGGGGCTCGATGGGCGGGATGCAGGTGCTGGAGTGGGCCTTCGAAGGGGACTTCGTGCGGTCGCTGGTGCCCGTCGCGGTTGGCGGGCGGCACTCCGCCTGGTGCATCGGGTGGAGCGAGGCACAGCGGCAGGCCATCTATGCCGACCCCAAATGGCAGGGCGGGGCCTATCCGCCGGACGACCCGCCCGTGGCAGGCCTATCCGCTGCCCGCATGAGTGCGATGGTCTCCTATCGGTCCCGCGCCTCGTTTGCCGAGCGCTTCGGCCGCGACCACATGGATACGCCTGAGGCGCCGTTTGCTGTGGAGAGCTACCTGCGGTATCAGGGGCAAAAGCTGGCCGACCGGTTTGACCCGGCCTGCTATGTGGAACTGACACGCCAGATGGACTCCCATGACGTGGCCCGTGGGCGCGGCGCCTACCGCGACGTGCTCCGGCAGATCACGCAGCCTACCCTCGTGGTGGGCATCGACTCTGACGTGCTATATCCACTCGAAGAGCAGGAGGAACTGGTGGAGCATTTGCCCAACGCCGAGCTCGCCGTGCTGTCCTCGCCCCATGGCCACGATGCCTTTCTGATTGCGTTAGGGGCGTTAAATGCGTTCATTCGCTCGTGGCAGCAGCGCACGCCAGCTATCCAGGCCACGCCCACGTTTTCCGACGTTCGTTCTGAATCCTCATGAAAGTACTGAAGTTTGGTGGCACCTCCGTAGGCTCTGCTGAGGGGGTAGCGTCGCTCATCACCATCGTAAAGACCGGACGCCAACACCATCAGTTGGTGCTGGTGGTGTCTGCGCTGAGCGGCGTCACGGATGCGCTTGCGGGGTGGCTTGCCGATGCGCCAGCTGCGGTCGATCCCGACGCCGCGCTCCGGCACCTGTACACTCGCCACCACGTGCTGGCGAGTGGCGTCTTGCGGCGCCCGGCCCTCCGGCGCTACGAAGCGCAGCTGCAAGAGATGCTGGCCCAGTACGCACCCCTCCTGACGCAGCTATCCGCCCGCTGCCCCAGCGCTGACCTGCGCGACGCCGTCCTCGCGATCGGCGAACGGCTCTCTGCGCCCCTCGTGGCCGCCGCCCTGCGTGATGCGGGCGTGCCAGCTGCTTCACAGGATGCGGCTGCCCTGGTGCGCACCGACAGCAGCTTTGGACATGCGGTGGTGGACACGTCTGTGACGCGGCAGCAGGTTGCAGACTGGCGCGCCCGGCTGTCGAGCGATGGGGTGCCAGTTGTCACGGGCTTTATTGGGGCCGATGCAGAGGGCCGGACGACGACGCTGGGGCGGGGTGGGAGCGATTACTCGGCCGCCCTTCTGGCGCAGGCCCTCGACGCGCACCTGCTGGAGCGATGGACGGACGTGCGGGGCCTCTACACCGCAGACCCGGCGCAGGACACCACCGCGCAGCCCATCCAGCAGCTCGACCTGCCGGATGCCCAGGCCTTGGCCCGAAGTGGGCACCTTGGCATGCATCCGCAAGCATTTGATCCGCTGGTGGCCGGCAACATTCCGCTCCATGTGCGGTGTACCCGTGCGCCTACGGAGACCGGCACGCTCGTCGTACCCGTAGGCTTCACCCAGCGCATCACGTCCCTGGCATCGTAGATGCTGTGATGGCTGGCTTCAACCCGTTGTATCGTAGATGTTTACCAGAGAAGATCTTTACCTGAGCTTATGTCGCACCGTTTAACCGTAGGTATCCTGGGCGCCACCGGCGCTGTTGGACAAAAATTTGTACAGATCCTGGACGGTCACCCGTGGTTCGAAATCACAGCCCTGGCCGCCTCTGAGCGCTCGGCCGGGAAGCCGTACCATGAGGCGACCGAGTGGATCGGGAGCACGCCCATCCCGGAAGCCATCGCCGACCAGGAAGTGGTGTTGGGCGAGCCGGGGCTGGAGTGCGACTTCGTGTTCTCGGGACTGAGCTCGAATGTGGCGGGGACGATGGAGCAGGCCTTCGCCGAGGCAGGCTATCCGGTCATCTCCAATGCGAAAAACCATCGCATGGCGCCCACGGTGCCCCTGCTGATCCCGGAAGTCAACCCGGACCATGCTGCGCTGCTCGAGACACAGACGACCGACGGCTACATCGTCACCAATCCCAACTGCTCGACGGTGGGGCTGGTCTGTGCCCTGCAGCCACTTATGCAGCAGTTTGGCGTGTCGCAGGTGCAAGTAACGACGCTGCAGGCGCTCTCGGGGGCCGGCTACCCGGGCGTCTCTTCGCTGGATGCGCTGGGGAACGTGGTGCCGTACATCGGGGGCGAGGAAGACAAGCTGACGACCGAGCCCCGCAAGCTGTTTGGGACGCTACAGGACGGCGCCATTACCCCGGCTGACATCACGGTAAGCGCCCAGTGCAACCGCGTGCCGGTGCTGGAAGGCCACCTGGAGTGTATCTCGGTGAAGCTCTCAAAGTCGGCCACGCCGGCTGATGTGCGAGACGCGTTCCTGAACCATGAGAGCCCCATCGCCGCGCTCAATTTGCCCTCGGCGCCGGAGCGGCTGTTGCGGGTGTTTGACGAGCCCAACTTCCCCCAACCGCGCCGCCATGCCGACTTGGGCAGGGGGATGAACGTATCCATCGGTCGCATTCGCGACTGCGAAGTGCTGGATGTGAAGTTCATCGCCCTTGTGCACAATACGGTACGCGGTGCGGCCGGCGGCGCGGTACTGAACGCCGAACTGCTGGCTGAGCGCGGCTACCTGCAGCCCCGCCCGGCGGCCGTGCAGGCTTCTTCCTGACGTGCGCCTCCTTTCTTTTTTACCTTTGGCCCGGTCTATGTCTGACGCTACAATTCGCCCTGCCCGCCCTTCCGACGCCGACACCGTCGCGGCCCTGTGGCAGGCTTTTCTGGAAGAGCAGACCGCTGTAGAACAGCGCGTCGCCATGGCCGATGATGCGGTCAACCGCTGGCGCAACGACTTCCCCCTGTGGCTGGACGACAGCACGCGGAAATTTCTGGTGGCGGAGGTTGACGGTACGATTGCAGGCTTCGCGCACGCGCACCGATGGGGCCCACCGCCCATCTTGGCCGATAGTGCCGAGGTGTACATCGATGATGTGTACGTGGCGAAGGACTACCGGAGCGGTGGGCATGGAAAGGCCCTCGTCGACGCTGTGCGGACCTGGGCCGAGTCGCTCAACGCTGATCGACTGCGCCTTGGCGTTCTGGCTGAGAATGCTACCGGTCGCGCGTTTTGGGAAGCGCAGGGCGCCCAGCCGCTGGCACTCACCTACACGATTGAGTTGGATGCCACCGAAGAACCTGACGATACCGCCTCCACCAAACGCCGTATTGGTTTCTGAGGCGTGGAGGGGTGCTGCGCGAGCTGTTTGAGATTCGGGTGAAAGTAGAAACAGCGCTTGACACCGGAAACACATCTGGCGTATACTTCGTGTCCTACAACGCAATACATCTTTGCACACCCGTGCGGAAGTAGCTCAGTTGGTAGAGCATTTGCTTGCCATGCAAAAGGTCGCGGGTTCGAATCCCGTCTTCCGCTCCACGCCCATCGTCTCCTCAGGCGATGGGCGTTTTTGGTTACCGCCGTCAGAGGCGGCCGCATCGTCTCGTGTTTTGACCCACAGACTCTGGTGATTGCCCATGCGCGCCCTGCTTGTAATTGATATGCAGAACGATTTCTGCCCCGGTGGTGCGCTCGCTGTGCCAGAAGGGGACCTCATCGTGCCCGTGATCAATCGGCTAATGCCTTCTTTTGACCACGTGTTGCTAACGCAGGACTGGCACCCAGAAGGCCATCAGTCGTTTGCTTCGGCCCACGAAGACAAGCAGCCGATGGAAACCACCGAGATGCCCTACGGCCCCCAAGTGCTCTGGCCCGACCATTGCGTGCAGGGTACCGTAGGCGCGGCGTTCCATCCAGACCTTCACACGGAACCGGCGGAGCTGATCCTGCGCAAAGGCTTCCGTCCCGAGATCGATTCGTACTCAGCCTTCTTTGAGAACGACCAAGAGACGCCTACTGGATTGCACGGGTACCTGCAGACGCGTGGTATTGAGCACCTGGTGTTAGTCGGGCTGGCGGAAGACTTTTGTGTGCACTGGTCGGCCGTAGATGGCCGGAAGCTCGGCTACGAGGTGACGGTGGTGGAAGAGGCCACGCGCGCAATTGACGCGGACGGGTCGAAAGCCGATGCCCGTGAGGCGATGACCGGCGCTGGCGTGAGGTTTGGCTCCACGCGTGACGTAGTGTAGCCCCTGTTGCCGTTCACCAAGGTAACCTATAGGATAAAGGTCCACGCAGAGGCCGTTCTGCAGACTCCACAGAACATTTGCAGCACTGTCCGGCCATCTGTATATATTTATGTAGCACCTGTTACCGTGCGCAACAGCCGTATCCCGCTATGGGCGTCACACCGCCCTGAAAGCGCTTGCATACGCTGAATGCGTCGGTTCGTATCACCACATCACTCCTCACGCCGCTGCCGAGCCTATGGCTGCACTTGACCTGAGCAAACACGACATCACCGCCGACCACGTTGTTCGTAACGCTTCCCCTGCGGAACTCTACGAACTCTCCATTAAGAATGACCCCCGATCGTCTATCGCCAACAACGGTGGCCTGGTGATCACCTCGGGGGAAAAAACGGGCCGAAGTCCCACGGATAAGCGCGTCGTCCGCCATCCCGATTCCAAGGACGACATCTGGTGGGGGAAAATTAATATCCCCCTGGACGAACACACCTTCAAGGTAAACCGCCAACGCGCCATTGATTACCTCAACCTGTGCGACCCCCTCTACGTGGTAGATGGCTTCGCGGGTTGGGATGAGAAGCACCGCTTGAAGGTCCGCATCATCTGCACGCGGCCTTACCATGCGATCTTCATGCACAACATGCTGATCCGGCCCACCAAAGAGCAGCTGGAAAACTTCGGAGAGCCGGACTTTGTGGTGTACAATGCCGGCCGTTTTCCGGCAAACCCCTTTACGGAAGGCATGTCGTCAAGCACCAGCGTTGACGTCAGCTTCGAGCATAATGAAATGGCCATCCTTGGCACGGAGTACGCCGGGGAAATGAAGAAGGGCGTCTTTACGGTGATGAATTACCTGATGCCAAAGAAGGACGTCCTGTCGATGCACTGCTCGGCGAACGAAGGAGATGCGGGCGACGTGTCGCTCTTCTTCGGGCTCTCGGGTACGGGCAAAACGACCCTCTCGGCCGATCCGAACCGAGCGCTGATCGGTGATGATGAGCACTGCTGGGACGAGGACGGCGTGTTTAACATCGAAGGGGGGTGCTACGCCAAGGCCATCGGGTTGTCGAAGGAGGCCGAGCCTGAGATCTACAACGCCATTCGGTTTGGGACCGTGCTGGAAAACCTGCGCTACCACGAGGGCACGCGGGACATCGACTACGACGACACGACTATCACGGAGAACACCCGCGCCTCGTACCCGATCGAGTTCATTGATAATGCCAAGATTCCGTGCGTGACGGGGCATCCGGACAACATTATCTTCCTCACGTATGACGCCTTTGGCGTACTGCCGCCCGTCAGTTCGCTGACGCCGGAGCAGGCCATGTATCACTTTATCAGCGGCTATACGGCTAAGGTGGCTGGTACGGAAGTAGGCGTGGAAGAGCCACAGGCGGCCTTTTCCGCATGCTTTGGCGCGCCCTTCCTGGTATGGCACCCGAGCAAGTATGCCGAGCTGTTGGCCGAGAAGATGCGTGCCCACGGCAGCAAAGCCTGGCTCATCAATACCGGCCTGACCGGTGGCCCCTACGGCACCGGCAAGCGCATCGACCTGCCGCACACCCGCGCCATTATCGACGCCATCCACAGCGGCGTGCTGGCAGACGCTGAAACAACGGAAGACCCGGTCTTCAAGCTATCCATCCCCACAGCTTGCCCCGAGGTCCCGGATGACATTCTGGTGCCGCGTAACACATGGGATGACCCGGAAGCGTACGACCAGCAAGCGAAGAAGCTGGCGAAGCTCTTTAAGGATAACTTCGAACCGTACGCACAGGACAGCCCCAGTGAGATCGTAGAAGCTGGCCCGAATGTCTAACCGTTCAGGCCGCATGGTCGTAACGGCGCGCAGTCTGGCATCCGCCGGGCTGCGCGTTTTTTATGAGCCATGCTGGCCACCTCAACGACTGGTTTCCAGACCGCTGATTGCCGAATTGTTTTGCGGCCGTGCACCTTGAGGCGTACATTACTTCACTATGCCGCTGCGTAGCGTGAGTGTCCACAACAGCAATCTGCCTGACCACCTGCAGGTGTGCGTAGCGCGGTGCAGCCCCATGCATACCCTCAGCAGCCGCTCAGCCGGCCGACACCTTATGACGTTTTCTCCTGTGAAAGAGAGCGTGCTGGCGCGCCTAAAACGGAGCGCGCAGCCCCCCACCGATGCGCTGGAGGACGTCATAGCGCTGGTACACCATCGGTTTCAGGTGCCAGTCGTTATGGTTAGCCTGCGAGAGGGAGAGACCGTCCACCACGTGGCCTGTCGAGGTACGACCTTATCCGAGATGCCGCTGGACCAGGCCCTGAGTGCCGGTGTCTTGACGACCCATGCGCCGGTCGTCGTACCGGATGCAGGAGCCATAGCACATTGGGCGGGCCATCCGTTGGTGACGGGCCCTGACGCCCCCGTGCAGTCCTACGCGGCGGTCCCAATGTGCGAGCCGGAAGGATCGACGATCGGGGCCTTGGGGATCGGGGGCCCCAATCTACCGTCCGTTACTGGCGAGCTACCGGGCGAACTTCAGCGCTTCGCCCGCCTAACCATGGCGGTTATTACGCAGCATTATTTGTATCATCAGGCTGCAGACCGCTTCCACCAGGATCCACAGCCCCTCTTGTGCTGCACGCTCGACGGGCGACGTGTGCTGGAGGCGAATCCAGCCTTTGTGCGCTGGACAGGATACACAGAGGACACGATGCCTTCGCTCCAGCAGCTGCTGCCATCGGCCTCCTACGAGGCGTTTACAGCGGCCGCTACTACGGCGCCGACTGTCGAGGACGAAACCGAACCGTTGGTGGTGCACCTGCCAGATGGCCGCCAGACAAAGGCACGGGTTGCGCTGCATCCTGTGCTGTCGCACGGGCAGTGGGCGTACGTGTGCACCTGGACGCCCGTAGACACCAAGTCTGAAGCGTTGCTCCCGCGACGGCACGTGGATACCCTGCTCCATGTTATGGACCAGGCCCCCGTCCCGATGCAACTCACTGATCAGGCCACGGGCCAGATTCTGTACGTGAATGCCCGCTTCACGGACACCTTTGGCGTTGCAGCGGATACCCTTGAAGGCGTCCGCACGCTGGACCATTTCTTGGATCCGTCGCAGCGAGATCAGATACTAACGCAGCTTCGCGAGGATGGGCAGGTAAACGGATTTGAGTTTGAGGCGCAGCATCCGGCCGGCCACACGCTTTGGCTTCGGGCCTCCGTCACGCCCGTTACGTTCCAGCAGCGCCCGTCGTTGCTCTCGGCGCTGCTGGATATCACCGACCAGAAACAGTACGCGGCCAACCTGATCACGCAACGGCAGCGGGCGGAGGAGCAGGTACGGAAACGAACCTCGTTATTCAACAGCATGAGTCATGAGCTGCGTACCCCACTCACCAGCATCATCGGGTTTGCTGATTTGCTGGCGGAGGAAACCATCGATGACGAACAACGCGATGTCGCTACCCGCATTCGCAACAGCGGCCAGCGGCTGCTTCACTCCATTAATGAGGTGCTGGACTGGGCGCGCCTTGAGGCGGGGCAAGAGCAGCCATCCCTCGGTCCAACTCTCATTGACGCGCAGGTGCGCGAAGTGGTGCGCATGCTCCAACCGGCAGCCAGCAATAAGGGGATTCGCCTGGAGGCCGTAGTGCCTGATGGTTTGTCAATCACCACAGATGCGTTTCTGCTGGGCCGGATCCTCATCAACCTGACCAGCAATGCCATCAAGTTCACCGACACCGGCGCTGTGACGGTCCGGGCGGTTGCCACGACCTCTGGCGTGCAACTTTCTGTTGAAGACACAGGACGGGGCATCCCTATCGGTTTTCTTCCGTTCCTATTCGACGAGTTTACGCAAGCTGCCGCCGAAGACACGCGGCAAGGGAGTGGGCTCGGGTTGTCGATCACGCGTCGGCTGGTAGAGCTGCTGAACGGCACGATCCATGTTGAGACAGCCAAAGGCACCGGCACCCGCTTCGATGTCTATCTCCCCGACACAGCGGCACGTAGGGCCTGAGGTCTGGGGGACGGTACTTATCAGTTTTGTGAATAATAAGGTTCTGGGATGATTCAACGCACCGTAATTGGCATTGTAGGCGTCGGGAATGTAGGGCGTGCGGCGGCTTACGCCTTGTTCAATCAGCGCCTCGCCAGCGAAATCATTCTTGTGGACCTGGACCACGCCCGCGCTGAAGGCGAGGCTATGGACCTTATGCACGGGCAAATTCTTGTGGGAAGTACGCGTGTGCGTGCCGGCTCGTATGAGGATCTTGCAGACGCCCAGGTCATCGTCATCACCGCAGGTGTGAGCCAGGAATCGCCAGACGAATCTCGCTTGCACCTGTTAGAACGCAACGCGACGATCTTCGACCAGATTGTGGCCGAACTGGATACGCATGCCCCCGAGAGCCTCCTTGTGGTGGCCACCAATCCGGTAGATGTGTTGACGTACGTCACGCAGTTGCGGAGCGAGCGGCCCTCGCAGATGGTGATCGGGACCGGCACGCTGCTGGATACGGCCCGCTTCCGGGCCCTCCTGGGCGCACATTACAACGTAGACCCCCGCTCGGTGCATGCCTACATCCTGGGCGAGCATGGCGACAGCGAGGTGCCCATTTGGAGCAATGCCAACATCGGGGGGCAGATGATTCGCACGCATGAGGTGCTTGGGCGGCGTTTCCATGCGGATGCGATGCAGCAGCTATTCGAGCGTGCCCGTGACGCCGCCTACGAGATCATCGAGCGGAAAGGCCACACCGATAGCGCCATCGGCGTGGTCATCGCACGTATCATCCGTTCGGTCCTGGGCGACGAAAAAAGCGTGCTGCCTGTCAGTACCCGTACCGAGGGCCGGTACGGCCTGGCAGACGTCTGCCTCAGCATTCCCTGCGTTGTAGGCAATAGGGGCGTGGAAGCGCAGATCATGCCTGAGCTATCCGTGACAGAACGCAAAGGACTGGAGCAATCTGCTGCCGTCCTACGTTCGAGTCTTCACGACTTGGGCCTGTAAACGGCTGGCGTGGACGGCGGTGAAGCTCACGCAGGCCGGTATTCCGCTCCAGCAGCACATATCCAAGCGCAGCATGCGTCAGCACTCGTTTTCCCCCAACAGCTGATTTTCATTGCTATGGCCGACATCGCTCGCATCCTGCACCCCACTGATTTCTCGACAAGCGCTGAAGCTGCATTGGCGCAGGCGGTACGGCTGGCCCGCCGGTACGAAGCTGAGGTTCACGTCTTGCACGTGTTGCATATCCAACATTCGTTTGTGGAGGGCCCCTTGCCCAGCGCCTACGCCGGGTCGGGCAGCATGCCGGAGTTTTTCCGGGAGGCGCAAGAGGACGCCGAGCAGCACTTGGAGGAGATGGTGCAGGCCATTGACGCCCCCGACGTCCATCTGAAGCCCGTGTTGTCCCCGGGCGCGGCCGCCGCGCCGGTCATTCTGGAGTACGCCGAAGAGGAGGACATGGACCTCATCGTAATGGGGACGCATGGCCGGCGCGCGGTGGAGCGGTTCCTCCTTGGGAGCGTGGCCGAGCAAGTGGTGCACGAAAGCCGGTGCGATACGCTGATTGTCCGGGCACAAGCCGAGGGCTCGGAGCCCCGGCCTATTCAGCGCTTACTGGTGCCGGTCGACTTCTCCGAAGCAGCGGGTGTTGCTCTTGGTCGCGCCAAAACCTGGGCGCAGCACCACGGCGCGCACGTGGATGTGCTGCATGTAATTGAGCCGCTGCCCTTCACCGTATCGCTGGCCAGCTCGGTGAGCGTGCACGACCTGGACCCGGACATCATTGAGCACACCACCGAAGAGCTCCGGGACTTTGTAGCGGAGACGGAGGGGCCAGACGTGCCGCACGCGCTCCATGTGGAGGAGGGTGAGGTGGCAGCATTTATCACGCGCAAAGCCGACGCGCTCTCGACGGACCTTATCGTGATGGGCAGTCAGGGACGCTCGGCGTTTCGGCGCTTCGTGTTGGGCAGCGTGACGGAGCGTGTGCTGCGCACGGCCAAGCAGCCCGTCCTCACCGCCCGTAATGCACCGAAGTCTTGATGCATCGCACGACCGCCTCATCCGGTTATACGCCTGCGCCCCACCGGCCGTCGGGGCTGATGGGGCGCAGGAAAGCTATGGGGCCAGCATGTGCTACTTACGCATGTTCGGCCGCTTGCCCGTTGGTGGGCGCGTGACGCTCTGGCTTCCACGACTCGGCGTAGTCCGGATCGTCAATGCCCAACGCTGTCTCCGTTAGATGCAGCGGCCGGAAGGTATCCACCATCACCGCGTATTCGTCGGTGCCTTCTTTCCCGATAGAGGCTTCCGTGGTGCCCGGGTGCGGTCCATGGGGAATGCCCCCGGGATGGAGCGTAAACGAGCCGCGGTCGATGCCCTTGCGGCTCATAAAGTCACCCTCGGCATAGAACAGCACCTCATCCGAGTCGATGTTGGAGTGGTTGTAGGGTGCCGGAATGGCCTCCGGGTGGTAGTCGAACAGCCGCGGGACGAAGGAGCACACCACAAAGTTGTGCGCCTCAAACATCTGGTGGACGGGCGGCGGCTGATGGACCCGACCGGTGATAGGTTCGAAGTCTTTGATCGAGATCGCATAGGGATACATGTAGCCGTCCCAGCCCACCACGTCAAACGGATGGTACCGCATGATGTAGGGATGGAGGTAGCCGTGCTTCTTGATGCGGATCTCGAAGGGGCCTTCCTCATCGTGCGTCTTGAGTTCAGCTGGCGGGCGCACGTCGCGCTCACAGAAGGGGCTATGCTCTAACAGTTGCCCAAACTGGTTGCGGTATTTTTTCGGAAAGCGGACCTCAGAGGCCGACTCAATGATGAGCAGCCGCGGCGGGGTATCGCCTGCAAAGCGCCAGCGATGGGTGACCGTCCGCGGTACGTGCACGTAGTCGCCCTGCTCGAACGGCACATCACCGAAGACGCTCTCCAGCACGCCCTCGCCGTCGTGCACGTACACGAGCTCGTCGTGAGAGGCGTTGCGGTAGAAGCAGGAGAGGGGTTCCGTGGGCTGCGTGAGGGCCAGCTCCACATCGCTGTTGCCCATGATGTAGCGGCGCCCGGTGAGGAAGTCGCCGCCGGGTTCAACCTGGCCGCCCTTCAGGTGGCGGTGGCGCAGGAAGTCCTTTTCCGCGTACGTGATGCCATACGGGATGGGATCCTCCACGCGCTCCACCAGCGTGGGGGGATGGATGTGGTAGGCAATCGAGGAGATGCCGCTAAAGCCCTCGGCGCCAATCACTTCCTCGGTGTAGAGTTCGCCGTCGGGGCGGCGAAACTGGGTGTGGCGTTTGCGCGGCAGCTGGCCGCGTTGCTGATAATGAGGCATAGCAAAAAAGGCAGGTAGGTGGCAGAGAACTCAACGGGTGCGGGGCGGCCTACAGATTGCCCCGGCGGCCTTGCTCGCGCTCGATCGCTTCAAACAGGGCTTTGAAGTTGCCGGCCCCGAACGAGCGGGCCCCCTTCCGCTGAATGATTTCGTAGAAGACCGTGGGGCGGTCCTGCACCGGCTTGGTGAAGATCTGCAGCAGGTACCCGTCCGGGTCGCGGTCCACCAAAATGCCCAGTTCAGCCAACTCGTCCACCGGCTCGTCGATTTTGCCCACGCGCTCCTGCAGCACGTCGTAGTACGTGGTCGGAATGGTCAGGAAGTCGACGCCCCGGTTGCGAAGCGTTTCAACCGTTCCCAGAATATCGTCCGTCGCAAGGGCTACGTGCTGTACGCCTGCCCCTTTGTAAAACTCAATGTACTCCTCGATCTGGCTCTTGCGCTTGCCTTCGGCGGGCTCATTGATCGGGAATTTGATACGCTCGTTGCCATTCGACATCACCTTCGACATCAGTGCCGAATACTCGGTAGATATGTCCTGGTCATCAAACGAAATGAGGTTTTTGAAGCCCATCACGTCGGCATAGTAGTTCACGTACTGCTCCATGTCGCCAAGCTCGACGTTGCCCACGCAGTGGTCCACGTACTTGAGACCGACAGGGTCGGGCTGCCAGCGCTGATCTTCCACCGCTTCAAAACCGGGCATGAACAGGCCGTCGTAGTTCGTGCGCTCCACAAACGAGTGGATGGTATCGCCATACGTGCCGATGGCCGAGATCACAATCTCGCCGTGTTCGTCACTGAGCGTCTCCGGCTCGCGTACCGGCGTGGCGCCACGCTTTACGGTTTCCTCGAAGGAATACCGGGCGTCATCCACCCAGAGGGCAATATCGCGGACGCCATCCCCATGCTTGTGTGCGTGCTTCGCGATGAAGTGGTCGGGCTGCATAGCGGTGGTTAGGACAAAGCGAATCTTATCCTGCACCAGCAGATAGCTGGCGGCCTCGCGGTGTCCCGTCTCAGGCCCACGGTACCCCTTCAGTTGAAAACCGAAGGCCGACTGGTAGTAATGGGCCGATTGTTTGGCGTTACCGACGAAGAACTCAACGTAGTCGGTGCCATTGAGCGGGAGGAAGTCCTCGGCCGTTGCGGCACCGGGATGGGCTAAGGTTTCAGCGTTGGACATAGGTTTGTACGTGTTGATCTATGGAAAATGGCGACTCGTCTGACTGAAAGCGCTTCCAGCAAAGCGGATGCGCTGCTGTGTCGCGATGTGTATAAGACGACTGCACAATTTTGGCGTTCCGTCGCTGGCGCCGGAGGGGAGCGAATGGCCCGCTGCTGGATCTCGAAAGCGCCTTGTGCCTTTGATGGGACGCGACGCGATGACGGCGCCGGGTGAAGGCCTCGCGATTCATGCATGCAATCACTTTTGCTTATGCGGCTTCTATCGACCCTGGGTGGCGTGCTGAGCCTGCTGGCCATGCTGCTCCTCGCAGGATGCGGTGGAGGTGAGGCGCCGGTCCTACAGGGAGTGTCCGTCACCCAGGTGAGCTGGGATACGCTCGAGGTGCGTGTCACGCCGCAGGAGGCGCTGCAGGCTCCTGAGGTTGCCGTGTTCGATGCCTCACATGACACCCTGTACGTGGGACCGCCGGCTCGCATCGGGATACCAGACGCCGCCCTCGGCGATGCGGAGCCGCTCCTCGTGGAGGTGTGCGTGGCCATCGCGGAGGGCCTGGTGTGCGAGCAGGAGGGCCTGCGCGCCTCGCCCAAGCGGGTGGTGCTCCTCGAAAACGACTGGGAGCTGCCCGACACGCACGACCCGGCCCGGAGCCGTTATGTGCTCCGCCCGGTAGTGGAGCGGCAACGGTTTGACGACGACACGTTCGAACGCATTGAAGCGGGGGGCGCCGTACAGACGCATGTGGTAGCCACGGTTGACGCGCGTTCGGACGCGGGCGTGCGCCTGCCGCTGACCGGTACCACCGGCACGGTAGACCTGGCCATGTATCCGGGCTACCGTGACTTTGCCTTTCATCTGCAGTCGGCCCGCGTGGACCATCGCCCAGCGACCGTAACGTACGCGGTCTACGCGCGCCTCCATGACGGCCCGCCTGTGCGCGTAGCGACGCACACGCACCACGTAACGCCGCCCACACGGGCCGAGCAGGCGCTTCACGTCGAGTGGTTCGCGGAGCAGGCGGGTGTGCAGTTGCTCAACGTACTGGACGAGCGGGGGCGCTACCACGGGGACGTGTTTGTGGATGACTGGAGCTTTCAGCCGGGGCTGGGGCGGTACACCGTGGAGGTGGAAGTGCGCTGGTACCGACCGGGGCGTCGCTGGCGTGGGGAGCTCCTGCAGGGCACGTTGCAGGTGCGGCAAGATGGTACGCAGCCCCAGTTCAAGCTGACGCAGGGCAACCGCCGGGCCCTTCGCCTGTGGGAGCGGCAGGAGCTCCCATCGCCGCTGACGCTGGAGCGCTTCTACCCGCTGGAGGTCCTCCCGCGCATTCCAGACGCCGCGCAGACGGCCGACGCAGCGCCGGGCGCCTTACCGAACGGATTGCCCGAGGCCTCACCCGCTGCACCTGACCGCGCGGACGTAGAGGAAGGCCGTAACGGCTGGTAAGCCTGGCGGCTGTTGAGTTACAACCGGCCGGAGCCTATACTATAGGAGCGCTGCCGCTGCGGCGCACCGCAATTTTGCCCACCCCGCCCGCTCGTTTTCTATGCGCACCTTTCTACTATGCGTCGTCAGCCTCTTGCTGGCGACCCTTCCGCTGCAAGCTCAAGACCAACCCATCGCGTTTGAAGGCGCCACTCTTCATCCCGTCGCCGGTCCCGTTATCGATAACGGCGTGCTCGTCGTAGCCGATGGCGCTATCGTTGCCGTTGGCGCGGCAGGGGACGTCGACATCCCCGCCGATGCGGAGCGCCGTGACGTGAGCGGGAAAGTCATCATTCCCGGTCTGGTGGATACCCACTCCCACATCGGCCGGCAGCAAGGCGGTGACGGCTCCTCACCTACGCATCCGGAGGTGCGCACGCTGGATGCCATCGACGTCCGCGACAACTCCATGATGCGCGCGCGAGCTGGTGGTATCACGTCGGTCAACATCATGTCAGGATCCGGCCATCTGCTGTCGGGGCAGACGACCTACCTGAAGCTGCGCCACGGCGATATTATCAACGACCTGCTTTTCTGCGAGAACCCAACGACGGATATCTGCGGTGGCATCAAGATGGCCAACGGCACCAACTCCATCCGCCAGCCTCCTTTCCCTGGGACACGGGCAAAATCAGCAGCCCTGCAGCGCGAGCTGTTTGTGAACGCGGAGGCCTACCGAGAGGATATGGAAAACGGTACCGCCTCGCGCGACCTGGTCAACGAAGCGATGGTGGAGGTGCTGAATGGCGAGCGCATCGTGCATTTCCACACGCACACCCACGAAGACATCCTCACCATTCTGCGGATGCAGCAGGAGTTTGGGTTCAATGTGGTACTCCACCACGTGAGTGAGGCGTGGAAGGTGGCGGATGAAATTGCCGCGGCGGGCGTCCCGTCGTCCATCATTCTGCTGGATAGCCCTGGCGGTAAGCTGGAGGCCACCAACATCCGGTGGGAGAACGGACGCGCGCTGGCCGAGCGCGGGGCGGACGTGGCGTTCCATACGGATGACCTCGTGACCGATTCGCGTCTCTTCCTGCGGATGGCCGCGTTCGGCGTGCGTGCCGGCATGGATGAAGACGCGGCCCTGGAGGCGCTCACGCTGGCCGGAGCTCGCATGATGGGGCTGGAAGACCAGGTGGGTTCGCTGGAGCCGGGCAAGGACGCCGACTTTGTGGTCCTCTCGGGGCCGCCGTTTAGCGTGTATTCGCTCATCGAAGAGACGTGGGTCGAGGGACAGCCGGTATTCGACCGATCGGATCCGGACGACGCCAAATTCGCCACGGGCGGGCAAGGCGCGTATGACAATGCCGCTGGCCACGTGCACGGTCACGACTGATGATGACCACGTATCGTGTGATGTCTTCCGATTGCTCTTCCTGTAGCCCCTCCCTGCCCATGTCCGCTCATCGCCCTACTTCCATGTCTATCTCCCGTACCTTTTCCGTCGCGGCCCTCTGCGCCGCCTTCTTGCTGCTTCTCCCATTGAGCGCAACAGCGCAGACCGCCATCGAAGGGGAGACCGTCTACACCATGGCGGGCGACCCCATCGAGAACGGGGTCGTGCTCATCAACGACGGCGTGATTGAAGCCGTCGGTCCGGCCACAGACATCACCATCCCCGACGGCTATACCGTCCATCAGGCCGCCGTCGTGACGCCCGGCCTGATCGACACTCGCTCGGTCGTTGGCCTGGCCGGTATCTACAACATCGACGACGACCAGGACCAGCTGGAGACGTCCAGCCCGCTACAGCCGGAGCTGCGAGCCGTGGATGCGTATAACGCCCAGGAGGAGCTCGTCGAGTGGCTGCGGAACCTGGGGGTCACGACCGTTCACACGGGCCATGCGCCCGGCGCCCTCATCAGTGGGCAGACCATGATCGCCAAGACGCACGGGCGTACGGTCAGTGAAGCCGTTATCGACTCGCTTGCCATGCTTTCGATGACCCTTGGCCCGCAGGTGAGCAGCAACTTTGATACGCCGGGGACGCGTCCCAAGGGCGTCTCCATGCTGCGCGCGCACCTGCTCGAAGCGCAGGCGTATCACGAGGGCATGCAGGCAGAGGACCCGGCCGATCGGCCGCGCCGCAACCTGCAGATGGAAACCACGGCGAAGCTCCTCGCCGGCGATATCCCGGCGCTGATCGCCGCGCACGAGGTGCCTGAAATCATGACCGCCCTGCGCCTGGCCGAGGAGTTTGGCTTTGACCTCGTCCTGGATGGGGCCGCCGAGTCGTACCAACTGCTGGACGAGATTCAGGCCGCGGGTATTTCCGTCTTCACCCACGCCCCCATGATCCGCCCGTCTGGACCCACCGGGAGCGCGGCGTTCGATACGCCTGCAAGGCTGCACGAGGCGGGCATCCCAATGGGGTTTCAGAGCGGATTCGAAAGCTACGTGCCGAAGACGCGCGTCGTGCTCTTCGAGGCCGCCATCGCCGTGGCCAACGGGCTGCCGTTTGAGGCGGGGTTGGCTGCGCTGACGATTGAGGCAGCCGATCTGTTGGGGCTGTCGGATCGTCTGGGCTCGCTCGAAGCAGGCAAAGATGCGGACGTCGTGCTCTACAACGGGGATCCGTTTGAATACACCACGCAAGTCTGTGGCGTTTTCATTAACGGTGACCATGTGAGCGATACCTGCCTCTAATTCTCTACCATCTACCGTTGCTGCTATTATGGCTTTTCACGCGCTACTTGTTGATGAAGCGGATGGCACCCGCACTGCCACCGTGGAGGAGTGCACGGTCGACGACCTCCCGGAGGGGGATGTAGAAGTACAGGTGCTTTACTCCAGCCTCAACTACAAAGACGGGCTGGCCGTAACCGGAGAGGGGCAGATTATCCGCGCACCGCTGCCGTTTGTACCGGGCATTGACCTGGTGGGTGAGGTCACCGCGTCGGAGGCAGAGACCTATGCGCCGGGCGATCTGGTGATTCAGACGGGCTACGGGTTGGGCGAGAACTACTGGGGCGGCTACGCGCAACGGCAGCGCC
>Ga0207421_10000257_pt1 | contig 66835 bp, 63 predicted proteins | sample SodLakKL_010_SED_4_FD_187542 | JGI IMG/M metagenome (GOLD analysis project Ga0207421, IMG submission 187542) | Alkaline sediment microbial communities from Lake Tanatar, Kulunda Steppe, Russia - 8KL_010_SED (SPAdes) (version 2) | ecosystem: Environmental > Aquatic > Non-marine Saline and...
AAACTTTCACACTTTGTAACTTTCAAACTTTCACACTTTGTAACTTTCAAACTTTCACACTCTAAGGAGGAGTCACAATGGTAAAACTTTATGATTTAACACAAGATCTGAGCATTCACACCCCCCCCTGGCCCAGTTACATGCCCCTGCAACTGCAGTATTTTAAACGTATTTCAGGTGCCCACATGGGACAGGGAGCCAACGGTCAGATCGTCAAGACGAGTATGCACGTCGGCACACACATAGACGGCGAGAAACACTTTGACGCCAAGGGACGGACGATAGGCGAAGTCCCGCTTGAGGAATTTTGCGGGGAGGGAGTAGTCGTTGACATCTCTGATGATGTTGAAGATTTTTCTCTTTACTCACCCGAGATGCTGGAATCAAAGGCCGACATTCGTGAAGGAGACATTCTAATAATTAACACCGGCTACCACAGATACGCCTGGGACCAGCCCGAGAGCGACGAGCTGCGCTACATGGTCAAACACCCGGGCCCAAACCCTGACTTTCACAAGTGGGCCCTGGAGATGGATTTCAAGTGGATTGGCGTCGACTGCGGTAGTGCCGACCATCCGATGAACACTATCCTTCGTGACTGGCACCCCGGTCTGTTCGAAAAAGCCGAGGCAAAACTTAAAGAAGACTACGGCAAGAGCTGGGACGAGATGTTCCCCTACGAGGAATACTACCAGGTCATGCACCTTGATCTATTTCCAGAGGGCCTGATCCACGCCGAAAACCTCGGCGGCGAAATTAACGAGCTCAACAACCAGCGCTCCTGGATTGGGCTTTTCCCCTGGAAAGGTATCGAAATGGAGTCCTCAATCTGCCGCATTGCTGCTTTTGAGTTTTAAATCCTCGTTGGCTCCTTAATAACTACTCATCTATCCCCTCTCCCCTGGAGGGAGAGGGTCAGAGCCTGCCCCGGACTTGATCCGGGGGGAAAAAAAGGTGAGTAGTTACGATATATTTTACAGCGGCGTGGGCAATTAAGCACCCACGCCGCTGCCTTTATTTAAAATCGGGTAATTTCTTCAGCACTTCCTTTTCAATCGGTTACTTTTTTCCCGATTTATCTTAGCTTTTCCAGGATTCATTACCAACCATTTCTATTTGTGAAATAATCCCGCCAGAAAATTTCCTCCTCTGAATACCTGCCACAATAAAATAACCCCTACAACAAGAGATTTTTTGGCATGGGTTTCCTGACAATATCATCCTCATATCAAAGAATGATTAATTTTTAGACGCAATTTGGAAATTGGTATGGTAATTGCTTTTTAAAATAACTGAGTGCAATAATAAGTTTAAAGGAGGGTTAAAGATGGTTACAAAAACAAAAGGCGTGCAAAAACGTATTCGTGAGTTAGCGCCGGGGATGGAGTTGGCCAAAGCTGCTCACAGCCGCAGTGGCTCACGTCTGTTTGACGAAGGAGTAACCTTGTCGGGAGCAGACATCGACAAGCTCAAAAACTGGAACGTGCGCAGTGTCTACGTAGTCCCGGAAACCTAAGGTTCAGGCACTGGCTCAAGCTCAACAAGACTTTCAGCGCTGGAGCGAAGCTCCGCGGCTGAAAGTTGTAGCGAAGCCACCCCTTCCTCCATTGCCTTCTCCCCAACAGCAACGGCAGCATTGACAAAAGATTCTTTATCCTCCATTGTGGGAACAATATAATCCTCCCGCAGTCCCTTTTCTTCCGCTGTTTTAGCAATTGCCTCGGCTGCTGCTATTGCCATACCGTCGGTTACCGTCCGAGCGCGTACATCGAGTGCCCCCCGAAATATAGCCGGAAAACCAAGAGAATTATTAATCTGGTTTGGGAAATCTGAACGTCCCGTGCCGACAACTTTAGCCCCCGCCTCTTTTGCCTCCCAGGGCCATATTTCCGGCAACGGATTTGCAACCGCGAAGACAACCGGGTTTTCATTCATCTTGGCAATCCACTCTTTTTTAACCGTTCCTGGACGCGGACAGGAGGCAGCCACCATAACATCAGTGCCTCTGATTGCTTCGCCGCTATCCCCTCGACGGTCCTCCGCATTTGATTTTTCTACCAGCTCCCATTTATAGGGGTTTTCCTGGCGCATTTGCTCGGCATCGTCGCGATCTTTGTATAAAATACCGCGGCTGTCGGCAACATAAAAGTTACCGGGGTCAGCTCCGGCAGTTTCAAGAATTCTACACAATGCAATGTTGGCGGCACCGGCTCCAATAATACTAAATTTGGCCTCAGAGATTTTTTTGCCAACCAGTTTCAGAGCATTTATAATACCTGCCAGCTCAACGGCAGCCGTCCCCTGCTGATCATCGTGCCAGACCGGCACGTCAAGTTCCTCGCGCAACCGGTCGAGGATATAAAAACACTTGGGAGTTTCTATATCTTCAAGATTTATCCCACCAAAAGCAGGCACTATTCTTTTCACGGTCTCAACAAATTTGTCAGCATCTTTTACCGCCAGCGGTAGCGGAAAAGCGCTAACTCCACCAAGATATTTAAATAACATTGCTTTACCTTCCATAACCGGCAAACTTGCCTCAGGGCCAATGTCTCCCAGTCCAAGTACCCGGCTACCGTCGGTAACCACGGCAACATTGTTCCACTTGTTTGTATAGTCGTAAACCAGTTCGGGCGTCTCAGCGATCTCCTCACAGGGAGCCGCAACTCCAGGCGTATACCAGATCCCAAAATCATCCATGCTCCTGACCGGAACCTGGACCTGTCCGCCATATTTACCCCGGTATTTACGGTGCATCCCCGGCGCTTTCTGCCTTGGTTCTTCAGCTTTTCGTAAAAATTTTTCCTTTTCACTTTCGTCCGGCATCTCTAATACCTCCGCTATTTATATTCTTGCTGCTTATTTACATTTCTAACTTTTTTTACAGAACCAACCGATTCCCGTCATTGAGAGAACGACTAACGTCCCAAAACTTGACCCGCAAGACATTTTTACCCCCCCTTTGTCTTTCCCCTCTTCAAGGGTGGAAAGGAAAGGGGGGATGGTCTTGAACTAAAGATTGTCATTGCGGGCTCCAACCCGCAATCCATTTTTACGGGTTTGAATGATAAACACGTCAACTTCAAGATGGATCCCGGCTCGCGCTCCCTTCGGTCGCTTGGCCGGAATGACGGAGTTAGGTTTTGTGTTTTGCATCAATCGTTACAATTAATGGTCCAAACTTGTTCATTTCAAAAACCCAGACCGCTTCTGCCATCCCCAACTCCTCTAACCAGTAGACATCTGTAACACGCTCTATTGCCTCCGCGGCTGCAACAGCCGCTCCGCCGGGAAATTGTGCATATATGCATCCGCATCTTTTCATGGCCTCGGCCGTCCCCTGCCCCATACCTCCCTTGCCAATTAATACTCGTGGCGTGTATCGATTTATAAAATCAGGCGCGAAAGGCTCCATCCGCATACTGGTCGTCGGCCCGGCGGCCAGAACTTTCCACTCGCCGGCACTGCCGGCAATAAGTGGACCGCAGTGAAAAATTGCACCGCCAACTATTCTTTGTTTCAACTCGGCAGGGACTTCCGCTTCTGCATTCAATATATTATTATGGGCAGCATCACGAGCCGTAACTACGGTACCGGTCAAATATATCTCATTTCCGACTTTTAGCTTACGAACCTCCTCTTCCGTCATCGGCAGTTCAAATTCCATTAGAGCCGCACCAGCCTCCAGGAGCCTTTTGGATCAAACTCAATCACAGAGTATCTATGGGCCCAGCACTGTATAACGATACCGACGGGAAATGAAGCCGGATGGCGGGCGGACAGATTTAGATGCACCGCCAGCGCGGTCGGCTCACCGCCCAGTCCCATCGGCCCGGCTCCCCGGGCATTAATTGCCTCCAGTATCTCTGCTTCTATCTCCGCCGCTTCAGGATCCGGATTTGGCTCGCCGATTGGCCTGAACAGACTTTTTTTAGCCTGTTTCAATGCAGAATCAGCGCTCCCGCCAACAGCAACGCCAACCAGCACCGGTGGACAGGGCTGGCCGCCGGCGGCCACTACATGCTCTACGACGACATCTTTAACAACATTCAGACCGGTAGACGGGGCAAGCATTTTCAAAGCACAGTGATTTTCCGCACCTCCACCTTTGGGAAATATATAAATTTTACAGCTATCCCCGGCCTCAAGCTCCCAATCAACCAGAGGCATCTGCGGACCGCTGTTGTCCCCGTAGTTCTTCCCATTCAGTGGGTTAACCGTGTTTGGTCGCAGAGGGACTGCACGAGTGGCCGTTGCTACTGCCTCTTTTATCGCTGGATATATCTCTTCCTGAGCGGGGAAATCATGTCCTGCTTCAACAAAAAATGCCAGCAGACCGGTATCCTGACAGAGCGGCAGCTGTTTCTCTTCTGCCAGTTCTATATTCTTTAAAATTGTCTGCAATTGAGTTAAAGCCGCGCCCGTGGCTGTTTTGGCCGCTTCTCGCAGACGCTCAGTAACAGCAGGTGGCAGGGTGGTTACGGCAGACTTTATCCCCGCTACCAGTCCCGCTTCCATCTCTTCGCGTATCACAGAAGAATTATTCACCCGGCACCGTTCAACCAGTGGCTAAAGTCACGATCCAGCAGATTGCTCAGCCGCTCAACTTCTGGTTTAGTCTGCTCATTCAACTTTTGCCGCAGCTCACGAGAAAGTGGCGGCCGGGAAAATGTCTCTACCACTGCCGGTTCAATACTGCGCCACGCCTCCATGCAGGTGCGAACCGGCACAAGATCACGAATATTTTGTTTGGTATCACCGGAAAGCTTCTGAATTAACTCCTGCACAAACTTGCTCTTAAAACGGCCGTTGGAATTATATTTCTTAAAATTAACTCTGTCCGCAAAGTCAAGTTCAAGAAAATTCAGGATCCGACAGTAAACTTCCTCCACATCCTGCTTCATCTCGTCAAGCGTTACTACCAGCACGTTCTCACGTCCAAATTCTCTAAAATAACGCTGTATCTGATCTGTGTAACGATAAACTTGAGTATATAAAAGACCGTCAGGAAAATAAGCAGCCTCAGGGACATGACGTCCTTCTTGCCGTTCAGGGACAAGCTCAAGAGCCCGCTCAAAATCTTTCTCTGTTTCATTTCCAAGAAAAAGATACTGACTGTGCAGCGAATACATGGCCTCTGGTATACTACGAAGCATTATTATAATTTTAGCGTCGGGAGAAAAAGACTTTATCTCCCGGGCCGCCACTCGTGAGTAGAGATACCAGGTAGAAGCTTCACCAACACGCTTGTAATCTGATGAGCCTTCAAAGAAGGAGAGATACTCCATTAAATCACGGGTACGTAACTTGTGGTTGGTTAAATCCTTACAAAAATGCAGGGGCTCCTTGGGGATTGACATGAAGATATCCGGGTGCTGTTTTAAATAAAAATACATTGATGTGGTGCCACATTTTGGAGCGCCGACAATAAAAAAATTCGGCCGTTTTACCCCCTTTTCTTTTTGCAACGACACCAAATTAGTGACTCGCCCTGTCACCGGCATAAATATCAACTCGCTCCGTTAAGTTTCAAAACGATAGTTCTTTACGGCCCAGCTAAATTCGCTGATTATAACCCAGAGACTGGCTGCTACCGGGATTGCCAGGACCATGCCCAGCATGCCGGCGAGCTGGCCGCCGGCAATAATAACTATCACCACAATTAACGGATGCATCGACATGCTCTGGGAAAAAGCGACTGGTTTGACCGCTATGTTATCAATAAGTTGGACAAGCAAAATTAGTAGCATTACCATAATTACGGGAAGGGCCGAGCCGGTTTCAATTAATTGTACTATAATTGCCGGGAGGGCTCCCACTACAGGCCCAACATAGGGAACCACATTTGCCAGCCCCACAAATATTCCGATTGTAATCGCATAGGGCACATCGAGCAGCCAGAACCCCCCCGCGCTTAACAGAGCAATTACAACCGCTTCTATTGCAAGCCCCCGGACATACTCACCTATTTTTTGGTCGACTTTATTATATATCTGATAAATCATCTCAAAAAAAACGTTAGGCACTCCGCTCAAGAAAAAAGTTTCTATAGCCTGTTGATCGCGAACAATAAAAAAAGCAATAAACGGAATAACTACAACGTATACCGCAACGTGAGGTAATATTCTACCAATTGTTAGCAGAAGAAGAGTAAGCTGCTGCAGACCCCAGTCATAAGCATACGAAACCTGGTCATGGAATGTGCCCTCCGGTATAAAGCCAAGCGAACGTTCCAGCTCACTCAAATAGCCCATGATCCCCAGGACTTCTTCAATTTCTCCAGGTTCTTCTTCCTCGAGCAATTCTTCCATCTCCAGTTCTCCCAGCGTCCGCCGCAGGTTAATTGCCTGGTTGTAAATATGGGGAATAAAACCACCCAGCAGAGTTACAAGTATTAAAAATAAAACTACAAAGACAAGCGCCGTCGACGTATAACGAGAAAACCCACGATGTTCAAGCGACTCGACCGGCGGGCGCAAAAGGTACGAAAACAGAACAGCTATGAATAGCATACTGACCAGATGATACAGCTCCGGAATAAAATAGAGGGTTACTGCAAAAATTATGAGAGGCAGAAAGTAATGAATCAGCGAGACAACAAGCCTGGGAGTTGGGGCCCATGACTTAGATTCACTCATTGACTTCAGCCTCGCTATCCTGCTGATTTAGACGCAAATTTTCTTGCCGTATCTTCAAAAACTGCTGGCCTATGTGAGCAGTTAAGTTCCCATGTACTTTCAATCCGGCCGAGGGGTTACGGTAGACAAAACGTTCCAGTCCTTTTCTGAATAGAACCAGGGTCTTTGTTGAAGCACGAGTACGAGCATCATACATACGGCGATGTTCACAACATAAGGCTAGTTCCCCAAAGATATTTCCCGACTCGAGATAACTACCATCCATCTGCTTGACCGCCGGGCAACTTAACTCAACCCGGCCATTACAGATTATATACATTGCAGTCGCCGGATCTCCTTCGGAAAATATGCTCTCCCCTTTGGTAAACTGTCGCTCGTGCAGATAATCAGCAAGCGCCAGATATTGAGAGCTGCGCAACCCACTAAATACCTCGATATCGGACAGCAGGTCAATTAACTCCTGAGCCTCTGGATCTTCCGGTTCATGTATTTGCTCCCACCATTCAACTACCATCCCGCGCAGATCACACCAGTAAAGCTTTATCTTTTCTTTTATGTCGTTGAGAATCTTCTTTCCCTCCTTTGTATAACCAGGCATAAAATATCCTCCCATGTTTACATCTTTAAGTCCGTCACGTATTTCCATCTTTAAGTCCGTCACGTATTTCCATCTGAAACCCCGGTAACAATAGATTCCTGTTCTCGCAGAAATGACAAAGTAGAGGGGCCTGAATTATTTTAACATATTACTTGTCTCAGTATAATATCCGACTTTCCCTTTCACGTCTCGAAAGTTATACTTAATTTCAAGAAATGAGTCTACTTTAAATCAACATCTTACTGGAGGTATGTCCTGATGTTTAATGCCCTTACTTCCGTGACGTATGAGACAGTTCTCATCCTGCTGCACGATATTATCAATTATCCGCTATTCAAGCTCCAGGACACTCCGATCACCCTGCTTGCCATTCTTTTGTTTGTGGCTGTTATCGCCGGCTCATACCTGATTTCAATCTATATTCGCAAACTATACGATCGACGTCTTACAACTCGCTTTTCCTCCGGAATTGACTTCACAGTAAAGCGGCTAATACATTACACAGTTTTAATTATTGGATTTTTGGTAGCTTTTGAAATCGCCGGCATCGACCTCTCCAGTCTTGCGATCATCGCCGGTTTCCTCAGTGTAGGTATTGGTTTCGGGCTTCAGAATATAACTTCTAACTTCATCAGCGGACTGATCCTTCTCTTTGAAAGACCAATCGAAGTCGGAGATACCGTAACTGTCGGTGACCAGCTCGGAACCGTTACCGGTATTAATCTTCGAGCAACGGAAGTCAACACCTGGGAGAATATCGACATTATCATCCCAAACTCCGCTTTTGTCGAGGATAACGTTATCAACTGGTCACATGGCGAGGAATACATTCGGGTGAGCTGTCCGGTGGGGGTTGCTTACGGGGCCGACACTGAGAAAGTTCGGGATATTTTGTATGAAATCGCCCGTGAACATCCAAAAGTATTAGATACTCCCGAGCCAAATGTACTTTTTCTTGAATTTGGCGACTCTTCCCTGGACTTCGAACTGCGTATATGGATTCGAACTCCCCGTCGCCGCAACTGGATAAAAAGTGAAATAAACTACGAAATCGACCAGCGGTTCCGTGAAGAAAATATCGAAATCCCCTTCCCGCAGAGAGACCTGCACCTGCGCAGCGCAACTGAACTCAGACTTAAGCAAGCCGATACCAATAGACAAGGAGATTAAACTAAACTCTCCCCCCTCATTTTTCGATTGTAATAAAATTCTCGGCGACTGCAGTAACGCCTCCGCTGATTGAGGCGTGCTGATAGTTGCTTATCCCTTCGGGAGCCGGTTCGGCGACAACGTCTCCCCTTTTTACCCGGTTGCCCGGTTCAACCACTGGCTGGCTCGGACTCACACCCCCCGCCAGCAGCGGATTGCTAATCAACGGTACTCGCACCTCATCTGGTTCCAACCACTTGGGTTCCGGGAAGTCTTCCGTTGGGGACCAGTCCCCAGCCGCCAGAGCATTAATTCTTTCCGGCTCTCTCTTCTCTCGATACTCTTCAACAAAATCTCTACCGGCAATCATCAATCCGTTGGTTCGTTTGCTGACAACAGAGTCACTGAACGATCTCTCCACCTCACAGCACCAGCCCGGTCCACCATCCAATAATACCGGCTCTTCCAGATTGTTTAGATCCATATCTTCCGCGGCGTCCAGCAGATCAAACACGGGCGTACCTATCGGAACAACAAAATACCTGCCCGGCAACTCTGGGCCGTATAACAAAACATGTTTACGGGTCACCGGTCTACCTTCTAACAAGGCTAACAGGATGTTATAGGTTGTTTCAGCGTTCTGCACGATCCAACCGTGATTGGTCGGCAAATCTCCCCCTACACGTTCACCGGCCACTGTCCAGAGCAGTGATGACTCCTGGCTGATCTCGTAACGGTCTCTGGTGTAGGCGAGAATTAGACCCTGCCGGTCCTCAACGTCCAGCGGCAGGTCAGCCGGAAAATATACATTTTCGGCCAGCAATTTTTCCAGCTCTTCAAACCATTTTTTACGATATTTTTCTTTAGTAGCCACCACAACTGAGTCAAAGACTTCAGTGGCCAGTTTACTGAGCCCTTTCTGGTAAAATTCAGCCTGAGACGAAATTAGCCAGCAATCGCCATAAAATGGCGGTTCCCCCTCCTGGAGATTTACCATTAAGTTCTCAATTTCGTCGAGATTCTGCCACTTGACGTAGGTTGGAAATCCGGCCCCACCGGCACCGGCGACACCACACTTCCAGATCCGCTCCGCCAGGTCAGCTCTGGCCGGCAGTTCCGTCATTAGTATCTCCTTTCAATTAACTAAAACTTTATTTCATTTGAACTTTAGTTTAAAACCAGAGAGGAACCAACTGAATAAGCACCCCGGCGGCCAGGGCTGAACCGATTACTCCGGCGACATTGGCGCCCATAGCCACCATGATAAGCTGATTGGAGGGGTCTTCTTCCTGACCTACCTTGTGTGCAACACGGGCTGCCATGGGCACGGCACTAACCCCGGCGGCTCCAATAATAGGATTAACTTTCCCGCCGGTTACCCAGCACATAATCTTACCGAACACAAGTCCGCAGATAGTCGCAAAAATAAAGGCACAGACGCCGAGTAGTAAAATCCCCAGAGTTTCCCAGCGCCAGAAACGCTCCGCCGGCATTGAAGCCCCAACCGCCAGACCGAGCAGTAATGTTACAATGTCCATCAGATAATCCTGGGCCGCCCGGTTAAGCCGCTCAACCACCCCACAGACACGAATAAAATTACCGAGCATTAGCATACCTACGAGCGGCGCTGCGGTCGGAATTAAAAGGATAGTGATAACCATGCAGACGGCTGGAAAAATAATTTTTACAGTGTTGTTAACCTTGACGCTGGTTCCCATCTTGATAGCTCTCTCTTTTTTAGTAGTTAACGCTTTTATAACCGGGGGCTGGATTAACGGAACAAGAGCCATGTAAGAATAAGCTGCAACGGCAATCGGTCCTACAAGATCACCGGCCAGCCTGTTAGCGGCAAAAATTGCCGTCGGTCCGTCAGCACCACCAATAATGCCAATCGCTGCCGCCTGGGCCGGTGTAAAACCCAGTAATATGGCGCCGAGCAGAGTCAAAAAGATGCCGGCCTGAGCGGCCATACCGAGCAGCATAGTATAAGGGGCCGAAAGCAGCGGAGTAAAGTCAGTCAACGCCCCCACACCAAGAAAAATCAACGGCGGTAAAATTTCATAACTTATCCCCAGCTTAAAGAAAGAAAGCAACCCGTCCTCGGCAAGTAAATCGGTCGCCGGCATATTTGCCAGCACAATACCAAATCCTATCGGCACGAGCAGCAGTGGCTCAAACTGCTTTTTTACCCCGAGATAGACGAGGATTAAACCGACTATGATCATTCCCGCCTGTCCAAGGGAAAAATACTCTATTCCGGTCAGACCAATAATTTGTTGAATAGCTTCCAACTTATTTCTACTCCCCCTTGAAAGTAACTAATTTGTCTTCTTCTTCGACGCTCTCGCCTTCGTTTACGTAAACCTGATCTACAGTCCCAGCTTGAGGGGCAGGAATGACCGTTTCCAGTTTCATCGCCTCCAGCTTTACCAGATCGTCACCGGATTTTACACTATCTCCCACATTGACCATGACCTCCAATACCTTGCCCGAAAGCGGTGACAAAACTTCTCCTCCCTCAGCGACATTTGGCTCGCTCGCATCCTGGGCAACCGTCCCGCCCCCGGTTTGCTCACCTGAGCCCGATCCGGCTCCCTTGAGAAGCTTAAATCTCCAGCTTTTTTCGCCGATTCGTGCTTCGTAACCGTCACCGGCCCAATCAACTTCTATCTCAATTTTTTCGCCGTCTCGCTCAAATTCATATTTTGCCATTCTATCAGTCCTGTTTCATCACCTACCGAAGCATATCCCCTCTCCCGGAAGAGCGGGGGAAGTAATTTTCGGAAAACTTCGCTAGATTGTGATCTTGTTTTACTTTAAATTTTTAGATCCTTTATTTAATCGCTCGCCCAGTTTAAGCTGACGGCGATGGTGTTCAACCGCCGCTGCAGCAAGCAGAGAGTCATCAGCTTCCTCGGCTTCTTTTTCTTCTTCCGATTCTTTAGCTGGTTCTTTTTCAACTGTACCGGTAACCGCCGGAAAAAGCACACGCAAAATTAATACAGTAAATACTAACAACAAGAGGGAGGCGGCCACAACGCTAATTCCCACAACTGATACCAGCAGAGCCGTATTGAAAATTGTCCAATCAACCACAAAAGGTCACCATGTTAGAGCGGAATGTTACCGTGCATTTTGTCTGGCCGCTGCTGGTTCTTGTCAATAACCATTTCCAGGGATTCAACAAGCGACCGGCGGGTCTCGGCCGGGTTGATTATCTGGTCAACAAGACCGTCATCGGCAGCACGGTAAGGATTAGAAAATTTTTCACGAAACTCGTCTATTTTCTCCTGTCGTTTCAGCTCAGGGTCATCGGCCTCTTCAATTTCTCTGCTGTGAATTATGTTAACCGCTCCCTGTGCCCCCATAACAGCAATTTCGGCGGTTGGATAGGCAATTACAGAGTCGTAGCCAAGATCACGACTGCACATGGCTACAAAAGCTCCTCCGTAGGACTTGCGCACTATCAAACTGAGTTTGGGCACAGTTGCCTCCGCATAAGCGAAAAGCATCTTGGCGCCGTGTCGAATAACGCCACCGTGCTCCTGGCCGACCCCTGGTAGAAATCCGGGCACGTCTACAAAGTTGATCAACGGTATGTTAAACGAGTCACATAACCTGATAAATCGGGCAATCTTGTCGGCACTGTCGATATCCAGACAACCGGCCAGCTTCTTGGGCTGATTACCAATAATTCCCACCGGATGACCGGCCAAACGTCCAAACCCAATAACACAGTTATCCGCAAAACCCGGTTTTAACTCCATAAACTGCTGGTCGTCCAGAACCGGCCGTATAACCTCTCGCATGTCGAAAGCCTGCTTGGGATCGGTAGGGACAACTTCCAGTATCTCGTCGGTAGAACGATCAACCGGGTCCTCGAATTGGGCTGTCGGGGGGGACTGTCTGAAATTGTCCGGTAAAAACTTGAGCAATTTCTTTACCGCGTCCAAGCACTTACGCTCATCCGTATAAAACTGATCAGCCGTTCCTGTCTTCCTAACGTGGGTATGAGCTCCTCCGAGTTCCTGAACCCCCACCTGCTCTCCCGTGACCTCTTTTATCACCTTGGGTCCGGTTAAAAACATGTTACTGGTCTCTTCAACCATAAAAATAAAATCTGTTATCGCCGGCGAATAAACAGCTCCCCCGGCACAAGGTCCCATTATACAGGTTATTTGAGGAATTACGCCGGAAGCAAACGTATTATTTTTAAATATCTTACCGTATCCGTTCAGGGAATGTATCCCTTCCTGAATTCGAGCGCCACCGGAGTCATTTATCTGAATGAAAGGCACACCGTTTTCACGTGCTTTTTCCTGGACCGCGGTGATTTTTTCAGCATGCATCTCACCAAGCGAACCACCCATAACCGTAAAATCTTGCGCCATTAGAAAAACAGGCCGCGAATCTATCTGTGCCGCTCCTGTAACCACGCCGTCGCCGGCGGGACGTTTCTCCGACATCCCAAAGTCAGTGCAGCGGTGTTTGGTAAAGGGATTTATTTCCCGGAAAGACCCCTCGTCCACGAGAAAATCTATCCGCTCACGGGCTGTCATCTTTCCCTTTTCATGCTGCTTTTCTATTCGCTCCTCACCACCACCAAGTTCTGTCTCTTCCCTTCTTTCCTCTAACTCGTCTATAAGTTCCTGCATAGCATCTCTATTCTGCTCGTTATCCATTGTGAACTCTTCTCCTCATTTTATAAAAATCATCCGCTCGTCCAAAATTAACTGTATGGTTAAATGTGCCTTTCCCCATCAATCTGTTTTTAAATGAAGAAAACGCTTGTTATCGGATAAATTTTTTCGAGTTTAAGCGGGGTCTACGTAAAACAGCGTATCGCCTTTACTTACCGGCTCGGCGTCGGTTTTGCAGACTTCTTTGATCGTCCCCTTGCACTCGGCTTCAATCTCATTCATTAACTTCATCGCTTCAATGATACAGACGGTTGTCGAGTAACTGACTTTGTCACCGGGCTGCACAAAAGGTTCGGCGTCCGGTGCCGGTGCTTCGTAGAATGTACCCACCATAGGCGCCTCAATAGCAACCCAATTCTCCGCCGGGGCTCCCTGCGCCCGGGGTTTTGCTCCCCGAACAGCCTGAGGCGCACTTTCGGCGGCGGGCGCAACAGCTCCCGGTGGGGTCGAACTAAGTTTTACCTCAAACTCTTCATCCGTCCAACCGAGTTCTGTGAGCGCGGCCTCTTCTTTCAACTGCGCTATCTCCTGTAACGTTTGCCAGGGAATCACTGCGAGATCATCTCCCTTAAAGGTAGATTTTTTGCATAATCTGGTCTTTCAATTAATTTGTTTTCAAGTAAATAACGGTATATTGATTCCTTTAGTTTCGTCAACCCTTCTCCGGTCCGGGCGGAAACAAAATAAGCATCAGGGAATTGTTTCTGGTAACGTTCAACCAGTCCCTCACTGGCCAGATCAATTTTGTTAAAAACTTTAAAAATAGGTCGTTCGGCAACACCCAATTCTTCCAACAATTCCGTCACTGTGTTCATTTTTTCCTGCAACCGTGCCCCGGTAATATCAATCACGTGGAGCAGACAATGAGCTCTGTCCAACTCCTCCAGAGTGGCAATAAAAGCATCCTTTAGCTTGGGAGGCATACGCTGAATAAATCCAACGGTATCAGTGAGAAGAAAATAGCGGTCCCCTTCAAGATGAACTCTCCGGGTCTTTGTATCCAGGGTTGCAAAAAGCATATCCTCTTCCCGCTCTTCTGAATCAGAAAATTTATTTAAAAGTGTTGTCTTGCCGCTGTTAGTATAACCAACCAGACTAATTTCAGGGATTCCCCTGCGATTTTTTCGCTGCGTTCTCCGTTTGTCTCTAATGCTCTGCAACCGCGTCTCAAGCTGGTGAATACGTTCGCGCAAATCACGCTCCTTGATTGTCATTTTTGTTTCCCCGGGACCACGTGTCCCTATCCCGGCACCGGGATTCGTCAGAGCCCACCCCCAACCCCGCTTGCGGGGCAGGTTGTGCTGAAGTTGGGCCAGCTCTACCTGCATTTTTGCGTCCTTGGTATGAGCACGCTGAGCAAAAATATCAAGAATAAGATCCGTCCGGTCAATCACCTTGACTGGAAACTTCTCCCGCAATTTGTCGTGCTGAGCGGGCTTCAGGTTCTCATTAAATATAACCAGGTCAAAATCCTTCGATTTTTCAGCCAGTTCTTTTACTTTACCCGAACCTATCATCGTCGAAGGATCCGGTTTTGACCGTTGCTGTATTTCTATCTCTTCCAGCCTCGCGCCGGCGGTAGCAGCTAAAAGACCAAGCTCACGTAACTCCTCTTTCAGAGCACGTCCACTCGAACGCCAGCCATCAATTGCCACTCCCAGCGCCACTTCTACATCATTGGAGCTCGTATTTTTGCTCAATTACCCGAATCAACTCCTCGCTATCCGTTTCCGGATGACCGCTGATATCCGTAGGCATCTGGTCAAACCAGCGGATCTGTTTACGTGCAAATTTTTTAGTTCGCCGTGTTATATTATCAATTGCTTCTTCTCTTGTCAGCTCCCCCTGCAAGCACCTCAGCCCTTCAGTAAAACCAATAGCCTGCTTAATATTTCGGTTCAGATCTTTACGCTGCTGCAGTTGTTCAACTTCCTCAACCAACCCTTCCTCAAACATCTGCTCCGCCCGCCTTCTAATTCGCCTGTATAGTTCCTCCCGTGGTCTTTTCAAATAGACCAGAAGCGGGTTCAGACCGTTGCGAAATTGTTTCTCGCCACTTATTAACTCTGTCTTAGTCCGTCCGGTCTCGTGATAAATTTCTAGCGCTCTAATAATGCGCCTCAGATCATTAGGATGAATATTTTCTGCCGCCTGGGGATCAATTTCCAGCAGTTCTTGATGCAGCACCCGGCTTCCCGCTTCTTGAGCTCGCTCACGCAACCGGGCGCGGTATTCAGGATTAGCAGCGGGCATTTCGTCGAGACCATAAAGGTATTTTTGAATATACATCGCAGTGCCACCGACCAGGACCGGTAGCCGGGCCGATTTAACCGCTGCTTCTACCGCCTCCTCAGCCAGTTTTAGAAAAGCAGCAACGTCAAAATTTTCGGCCGGATCCAGCTCATTTACACCGCTATGCTTAATTTCGGCCAATACTCCCGCCGGCGGACTGGCGGTCGCCACGTCAAACCCACGATAAACCTGCATCGAATCGGCAGAAATAACGTGGATTGAATAACCATTGAGATTGTTATAAACAAAGCTCGATTTACCGACAGCCGTCGGCCCAACTATTATTAAAGGTTTTTTCTTGTCCAGTTTAACTGCCTTTAAACCTCCATCCACTGCCACTATAACGGTAAGTAAGATTTTTTGTTTGCAGCAAAATTCAGATCGCCGGGAAACACTACCGGTTCCTAAATTTGCCCTTTATTTTAACAAAAATACCCCGGTTTAAGCCAAACAATTTTTAATATCTGCTCACCTTATCTTTCCCCCGTCAAGTAAGAAAACGAAACGTCCCCCCCTTCAAGAGGGGAAAGCTTTTCGGCGAGACTCGATTTCGTCTTTGTCGGTAGGTTTTGAACTAGGGTTGGAGGGTATTTCCGAGAAAAACTGTTAATCAAGCCAGCTCGTCCACAAACTGCCCTTCAAAATCGAGCTCGGGCCGTTCAAGAACTTCTACCATGATTTCTATCCTCTGCAAACGACGCCTTAAGTCAGAACTTGACGCCTGAGCGGTAGAGGCGGAAGACGAACCGGTCTGCCTGGTTACAGGCCCACTATTTAACGAAGCACCGGCACCACTGACTACGCCCGTACTCATGAATCTTCTACCTCCCCTTTCAATCTCGCCCATTTTCCTACCATTTAAAATATAATACAATCTCACCTCAGAGTCAACTTTTGACCCGACAAAACCAAAAATATTTTATATAATTTTGCACGAAAAAAAGTAACATCGCTGTTAATTTAAACAGGAGGCCTAATTTTTAATGAAAATTTATGACACAGTAATAATTGGCTCCGGTGCCGCCGGACTGACTGCAGCCATATATACGGCAAGAGACGGCTTGAAGACCGCCGTTCTGGCCGGAAATACTCCGGGCGGCCAACTTACTCAAACCCCCGACGTCGAAAATTATCCCGGCTTTCCCGAGGGAATATCCGGCTCTGAATTAATGCAAAGAGCACGAACACAGGCCGAAAATTTTGGTGCCGAAATATTGCCTGTGCTGGCCAGATCGGCTGATTTTTCGGATCTGCCCTACACCATAGAAACTACTGACAATACTGTTAGAGGCCAGAGCGTAATTATTGCCAGCGGTGCCAGCGCTCGCTGGCTTGGTTTAGAATCCGAAACCAAATACCGCGGAAAAGGTGTCTCGGCCTGCGCCACCTGTGACGGTTTCTTTTTTCAGGGCGAGGAAGTTCTGGTAATTGGCGGCAGTGACGCCGCCGCAGAGGAGGCACTATTCCTCACAAAATTCGCCCGCCGGGTTCGCATTTTACACAGACGCGATGACCTGCGCGCCTCAAATGCTCTTAAACAACGACTGAAAGCAAACGATAAAATCGAAATACTCTGGAATACTGAGCTTATAGAGGTACTGGGAGACGGTGAGAAAGTTACCGGTGCCCGAGTTATTACACACCCTGACGGCCACCCGAAAAATAAGTTAAACCAGGAGGATCAGTTGATCGAGGAAAAAGAACTCGAATGTGCTGGTATATTTATTGCCATTGGCCACTCCCCCAACACCGATTTTCTTGAATCAACCGCTGTAAAAACGGACAAACGTGGCTATATCATTGCAGAAAATGAAGTTTTTACCGGTGTCGAGGGGGTCTTTGCCGCCGGCGACGCAGCTGACTCTCGCTATCAACAGGCTGTTACAGCAGCCGGTACAGGATGCAAAGCAGCCCTGGAAGTGGAAAGATTCCTGGCCGGTTGCAGAACCTACCAAAGCATCTCCCCTCCCCTGGAGGGAGGGGATTAAGGGGAGGGGGGGGAAGGAATTTTGGAACCTTTCGGTAGATTCTGGCCGGTTAAAAAATCTCTTGTTTTCTTTGATAATTTAACTATAATGGAATTATAGTAATTCTCACTTGGGCCTTCACCTGTAAAGAATCAGGTGCTAATAGCTGCTTTTACAGGTTATGCTCAGGTCATGCTGGAGTGATAAAATGAGTAAAATGAGCAACGATGACTTAGAAAAGATTATTGAGCTTGACATTGAGTCCGAGCTGCAGCCGTGGCCTGAGGACATGAGTCAAATATTTGAGGCAGTTGTAACTACTGACAAAGTCGACGAACAGACCCTCCGCGAGTATCTTTACTCAACAAGGCCTTCCCTTAAGGACATCTCCCGGGCACTTCAGATGGTCGCTGAAAGCCAGCGCAACAATATATCAAGCGACAGCTTTGAAAAAATTAGTCAGGGCCTAGAAATATTAGGACCACAAGTTGACCTTGGACTACCGGACGAAGAACTGCAAAATGTCTACGACAGATTAATAGAGCTCCTGAAAAAAACTCAGGAAAATGGCGAAATTGATATTGATAAAGTAATTCTACACTCCATCTTCATACTGGTGGGGACCATAGTCGCCAGCATAACCATACCACATCTGATAAAAAAACGTGACGAATACGGCGATCAGGTGGGGAAAGCCATTGACTGGCTAAAAGATATTTTCCAAAAAGAAACAGACTAATTTCAGTTATTAATAATTATTGTTTGCTACTGTAGCTTCTTTATGCTATAGTTTGGTTGAAAGCAACAGTTTAAAGCCTGACAGACCGTTATGACGGGCTTTCAGGTTAGAATACTACGCAGCAAAGGAGGTTGTCACAGTGCCAACAGGGACCGTTAAATGGTTTGATGACGCCAAGGGTTACGGCTTCATTGAACAAGAAACGGGCGAGGATGTATTTGTCCACTTCTCGGACATTGAAGTCGAAGGTTACAAAACCCTCGACGAAAACCAGGAAGTCGAGTTTGAACTCGAAGAAACTGAAAAAGGCCTCGCCGCTGTCGAAGTTACCCCGCTTTAGGTGAGGTTAAGTTCACCAAGCGTTATATAAAAGAGCTTCCTCCGGGTTAACCCGGAGGAAGCTCTTTTTTTTGTACTGTTTTAGTCCTGCAGCCAGCGCTTCATAAGCTCCAGAACACCGTAGGCCGCCTGGTTTTCCAGCAAGATTCCGTCGTTGCTTTTTACCGCTTCTCGGACGATCGGTTCAGCGTTGGCAACAGCAGCAGATAAATAGCCGTAACGCCCGTCAAGCATATCGATATCGTTGGCCGAATCACCAACACAAATAACCTCCGGTGACTCAAGCGAAGTAGTTCGCTCGAGCCGTTTCAAACAGCGTCCCTTCCCCACTTCTTTCGGGGCCAGTGTAAGATGAACACGATTACGCAGGGTCTGTTGCCCTTTTTTCAACATTTTTTCAAAAATTCTTCGGCTTCAATAGCCTCTGCTTCCGAAGCAAAAATTAAGTGCCCGTGCTCATTATCTGGCTCCAGCTCTGCTTTGTTAAGACAACGAAGAAGCTTGGGCAGTAGCTCCTTCCAATCACTATCAACTTCTTGAGTTCGACGCCGTAGTCTCGAATTCCACTCCTCATCAGCCTCAAATCTATCCCCTCTGTTAAAATGGATAAACCTTTCTCGAGATATAATCGTTCCGGGACGCTGAGGCCAGTTCTCACTAAATTTACGCACCTGTTCAAAACTGCGGCCGGTCGCCACAATCCAGCGGCAGTCTTCTAATAGCTGACTATCAAGCAGGTAAAAAAATTCCCACGGTGGGTCGGTAGTGTCGGGTAAAAATAGAGTGCTATCAAGGTCGGTTACAAATACGCTAATATCGGCAAGTCGAGTCATCTAACCGGCTGCTTTTTCAGCTGCTGCCTCCAGCTTTGGCTCGTAAAAATTTAACAGCTCACAGTAAATACGATAATTTTTGCGGGCGCCCGATAGACCGGTGTGAGTGGTAGGGTCATCAGCATTGTAGTGCTGCGGCTCATCGTCCAGGCCAAGCAGGTCAATAATCTCACTGGAGTGCAATTTACTTATCCCCATTCCCCAGGCCAGTGAGGGCAAATCCATCACATAGTCGTGCACAACGTCAATATGTTTTCCCGCTTTTTGAAACATCTGATCCAGAAAAGCAGAGTCAAACGAAGAACGATAAGCACTCATCATCACCTGCTTATCGGCCGCATGTTCGTCATAAAAATCAACTATTTCTTCCACTGTTTCCTCGGCGGTTAAGGTGTCAAACTCCTCCCACTTCTCCACACTGAAGCCGTTACAACGGGCGGCTCCGGGCATCGTCCGCTCGGGATGTGCGGGCATAACGCGACGGTGATAATTGGCTATCTCACCATCCCGCGGATCAGCAAGTACTATTCCCACGTCGATAACTTCATGATAACCGGGATTGAGCCCGGTTGTTTCTACGTCGGTAAAGGCTATCAGCCAGTCCTCTTCTTCAAATATAGCTAACATGTTTTATTTTCCTTTTTTGTTATGGGATTATATTCAAAACTAAGCTGCATTATGCATCAACTGTTGTTATTTTTAAGCCTTAAAATATATCACGGGAAGAGATAGAAATCAAGTGTTTGGAAGATTTGGCAAAAAAATAAAAATCCGGCGGCAGTGACCCGCCACCGGATTTCAACAACTATTCCCAACTTGGCCGTCGAAGCTTACAGCGATGATTCCTCCGAACTACTGCAGGCTGCGCTGCAGGTGCGGACCATATCTACGGCAAAAATAATTAACGCAAAAGCACCAAGTATTGCCGGGATTATGTAAACATCGATATCACCTTCAAATTTCAGGGCCTCAAACCAGTGCCCGAATACGGGTGTTCCCAGCCAGGCACCTAACCACCCAATAATTACTTTGTTCACAAAAGAATCCCATCCACCTCTAACGCTATAGCCGCTAAAGTGTAATATCAGTGAGACAACTACACTTATAACGAGCAGTATTAAAAAACTCAAAAAACACATGCCAATCATGCTGAATCCCTCCTAAAGTGTGATTGATAACTCTTTGCCACATCGTTACAATATACAACACCAATTGTTTATTATCAAGATTAAAATTAATTATGGGGAAATTTGCCGAAGAGATCCTAAAATTGCCCACGTTGAGTGACTTTTTTCAGGGGAGCAAAAGCCAATTTCCTGGACAACGGGAAAAACAAAGTCCAAAAGCCAAAAATGGCGGGAAATGCCCCATCACACTTGCGCATTTTCGCAAATGATCATTTGATCATTTGCGCAATTGCGAAAATGTGCAAATGACTGGGGGATTTGGTTAGTTGGTACAGCTCTCTTGTTCTAACTCTTGAAGGCGACCGTAAAGTTCTTTTTCCTCTTCTCGCAGACAGATACGGCTGTTGTCCTGTGTCTGCAGGTCGCGATCCACTCTATCAAAATTTATCGACAGCCCCAGTGATTCAAAACCGTCCTTAACGTGCTGGGCGCGGTTAATTATGGACTCATAGCTAATAATTATACTATCCTCCACGTTCTCGTAAGCGGCGATCAAGGCGTTATTATTCTTAAACCAGGATAATGAAAATTCTCCCAATCCACGTTTGAAAAGGCTGGCTTTTACGTCGGCAGGGTGACGATAAATAAGGACGAGCCGCAAATTTTTAGCGACATGACGATAGAAAAAAAGTGCCGGCACGCGCACCAGTTTCAACCCAGCGGTCCCTTGAACATCATTCAAAAGGCGAACCACCTTGTTCATCCGCCCGGTTATTTCTGGAGTCATGGCCTTCTGCAGCAGCTCTTTGGAAAGCTCCTTGGCCTGTTTTATTTCGTAATAGCCGGCACGATTGTAGTCGTCCCCCTCAAAATCAGAAGGAAAAGTAACGCCTGCACTTTCCACAAGTTGGCAGGCAAGCGAAGTTCCAGAGCGGGGATGACCGGCAACTAAAACGGCGTCGTCAAGCATTACAGCTTTTGCCAAGACAAATCACTCCTTCTGGAGCAAAGAAATAGTCTGCTCCAGCCTTTCAACCTCGTCCTCTACTTCAAGAAGCTCTTCCTTGCTTTCTTCAATAACGCCCAGCGGGGCATTCTCAAGAAATTGTGGGTTCTCCAGCCGCTGATTTAGCTCTTCAATACGCTGCTGCCGGTCGGCAAGATCAGACTGGAGACGTTCCGTTTCTTTTTGAACATCAATAACTCCGGCCAGCGGCAGGAGAATTGTTCCAAAATCAAGCACTTCGGTCGAACAGAGCTTGGGCTGTTGTCCATCCGTCAGTTCGAATGATTCCACCCCGACCAGTTTTTGCACATAAGGCTCCATTTCCAGCAGTTTTTGACTTGCCTGTTCTTCCGGGTCAATCAGCAGACTGACGCCTGAGCTACGCTGAACGTTAAACTCTTTCTTCAAATGGCGGCCGGAGCGAATTACCTCCTGAAGCTGCTCGACAACTGCAAGTGATTTTTGATCTAACCACTGTTCGGGCGGCGACGGCCACTCGGTATTTATAATTAGCTTACCATTGGGATTAAGCCTACCATAAAGCTCCTCCGTCAAATGCGGCATTACCGGGTGAAGAGCCTTCAGAGATTCCACAAGAACCCGGTAGAGAACTCGCTCAACGTTACGCTGTTCTTCACCGGCGCTAACATCAAGCCGTATTTTTGAAAACTCTATATACCAGTCACAGTATTCGTGCCAGAAAAACTGATAAAGGTTGTCCGCGTAGCGGTCAAAATTATAGTTTTCCAATGCTTCCGTAGCAGCTTCCATACGCTCCTTAAAACGGCCAAGTATCCATTTTTCAATAGCAGAACAGTGTTCAATTTCAATTGGTTCGACGAGATATTGAGCAGTGGGGTCATCAAGTGCAAAATCAAGATAACGAACGGCGTTCCAGATCTTGTTGGCGAAATTCCGAAAACCTTTTACACGATCATATGAGAGCCTTATGTCGCGACCCTGGGCGGCAAGGGCGCAGAGTGTAAAACGCAATGCATCACAGCCGTACTCATCAATCACGTCGAGCGGGTCAATAACGTTCCCCAGCGATTTACTCATCTTCTCGCCGGACTCGGTTCTAATAAGTGCATGAATATAAACGTCGTCGAAGGGGCGCTCGTCCATGCAGTAATAACCCATCATAATCATCCGGGCAACCCAAAAATAAATTATGTCAAAGCCGGTGGAGAGTACATCGGTAGGATAAAAAGCTTCCAGATCTGCAGTATCCTCAGGCCAACCGAGAGTGGAGAAGGGCCAGAGGGCCGAAGAAAACCAGGTGTCCAGAACATCTGAATCCTGCTCCAGGTCAACCTGCTTACCATAAATTTCTTGCGCTTTTTCCTCAGCTTCCTCTTCACTGCGAGCGACTATGGTCTCACCGTCCGGACCATACCAGACGGGAATTCGGTGGCCCCACCATATCTGACGGCTGATACACCAGTCGCGAATGTTCTCCATCCACTCAAAATAAGTCTTTTCCCAGCGTTCAGGATAAAATTGAACCTCGTCGTCCTTGACCGCTTCGATGGCCGGTTCCGCCAGGGGTTCCATTGAAACAAACCACTGTTTGGAAACATAGGGCTCAATCTCGGTATCACAGCGGTAGCAGTGCCCAACGTCATGGGAATAAGGTTCAATCTCTAACAAGTAATCCTGTTGTTTTAAGTCTTCAACCACTTTTTCACGAACTTCGTAGCGATCAAGCCCGGCGTAGGGCTGACCGGCATTCTGATTGTAGGTTCCGTCTTCATTCAATAGGTTAATTAACTCCAGTCCGTGGTCCTCGCCAATTCTAAAGTCCAGGTCGTCGTGCCCCGGTGTGATTTTTACAAGACCTGAACCAAAATCGGGATCGACACGATCGTCAGCAACAACTGGCAGCTCACGCTCAACAAGTGGGAGCAAGGCTTTCTCGCCTTCCAGATGAGTATAACGCTCATCACGGAGATGAAAAGCAACGGCGGTATCGCCAAGCATCGTCTCCGGCCGGGTGGTGGCAATGTGCAGGTAATCGTCTGAATTCAAAAGCGGATACTTTATATGATACCAGTGGCCGTCAACCTCCTGATGTTCCACTTCAACGTCAGAAAGAGCGGTATGACAGCGGGGACACCAATTTACGATGTAGTCGCCCTGGTAGATAAGTTCATCCTCGTAAAGTCTGATAAAAACTTCGGTGACAGCACGGGAAAGTCCTTCGTCAAGCGTAAAACGCTCGCGGCTCCAATCACATGAAACACCAAGAGCCTTAAGCTGATGAATAATCTGATCCCCGTATTCCTGCTTCCACTCCCAGACACGGTCGAGAAATTTTTCTCGCCCAAGCTCCTCGCGACTACTGCCTTCTTCTGCAAGCTGTCGCTCTACCACATTCTGGGTGGCAATGCCGGCGTGGTCGGTGCCAGGCAGCCAGAGGACTTCGTATCCCTGTAAATTACGCCAGCGGGCTAAAACATCCTGCAGAGTACAGTTGAGCGCATGTCCCATGTGAAGCGTTCCCGTAACATTTGGAGGGGGAATAACCATTGAAAATTTTTCTCGTTCTGAACTGTCCTCAGCGGCAAAAACACCCGCTTCCAGCCATTTTTCGTAAATATCCTTTTCAAAATTTTTAGGATCGTAATCTTCTATCTTCAATTATGAGCCTCCTTTTTCTTTTTCGTTATCATTCTCCCCCTCTCCCTGCCCCTCTCCTCCCCCAATGGGGGAGAAAATACAAAAGAGGGGGACTAGTCCCGCGTTTTCATTAGCTTATAATCCACACCATCTGTGAGAGCTTCCCAGCTCGCTTCAATTATATTCTCCGAGACACCGACCGTACTCCATGATTCCTCCTGGTCGGCCATAGTAATAAGCACCCGTACTTTGGCGGCGGTGCCGGCACGCTCGTCAAGAACCCGCACCTTAAAATCTGTTAAATGGGCTTCCTTCAGTTCAGGATAAAAAGGGTCAAGCGCCTTACCGAGTGCTTTGTCCAGTGCATTAACAGGACCGACTCCGTCAGCGGCAGTATGCTCTATCTGATCGCCAACTCTAACTTTAATTGTCGCCTCACAAAGCCGCTGAACATCCTCCTTCTGTTCACTTATAACTCGAAATCCATCAAGACTGAAGTAAACCCTATGCTTCCCCTGCAGTTCGTTTACCAGGATTTCAAAAGAACCGTCAGCGGCTTCATACTGATAACCTTTATTCTCTAACTCTTTAACCTTTTCGACGATTTTCGTAACTTCGTCCCTGTCCTCAATGTCAAGGCCCAGCTCTTCGGCTTTCTGCAGGACATTGCTTTTACCGGAGAGCTCACTTACCAGGACCCGGCGGGAATTACCAACCAGCTCCGGCTGTAGGTGTTCATAAGTCTCGGGGTTGCGCCGAACAGCACTAACGTGAATGCCACCTTTGTGAGCGAAAGCGGAGTCACCAACGTAAGGCTTGCGGTGATCTGGAGAGATGTTCGCAACCTCGTAAACAAAACGACTGGTCCGGCGCAGATTTTTTAATTTTTCTTTGCCTACCGTTTCATACCCCATTTTAAAGGTCAGGTTGGGCAAAATTGCAGTCAAATCAGCATTACCACAGCGTTCGCCGAGGCCATTGATAGTGCCGTGAACATGAACGGCACCAGCGCGCACGGCAGCCAGGGTATTTGCAACTCCACAGGCCGAGTCGTTGTGGGCATGAATACCCAGCGGGGTGTCTACAGCTTCAGCGGTTTTGGCGGTAATTTCATAAATCTCATGGGGTAAACGGCCGCCGTTAGTTTCACACAAACAGAGGCAGTCGGCACCCGCCTCCGCGGCGACGCGGATGGTTTTTATAGCATACTCGGGATCGTCGGCGTAGGCATCGAAGTAATGCTCGGCGTCGTAAATGACTTCTCGCCCCGCTTCCTTGACGTGAGAGACGGAACTAAAAATCATGTCCAGGTTTTCCTCCGGTTCAACCTGCAGTGCATCCTCAACATGCAGCCTCCATGTTTTACCAAAGATAGCAACAGCCGGCGTTTCCGACTCCAACAGCGCCTGAATGTTTGGGTCTTCAGAGGGTTTATTGTTAGCGTGTCGGGTACTACCGAATGAAGTCAGGGTTGAATTTTTTAGATTCTCCTTTTTCATCTGCGCAAAATATTCCATATCCTTCGGATTTGAACCCGGCCAGCCGCCTTCTATATAATCAAGCCCCAACTCGTCAAGATGACGAGTTATGCGCAGTTTATCCTCAAGCGAAAATGAAATGTTTTCCGCCTGTGAGCCGTCACGCAGTGTTGTATCGTAAATATCAATTTTCATTATTATCACGTCCTACAATTAATAGTAGCTGTTCAACTCTATTCGCGTCCCCGCCAGATTAAATTACGAACAACGGAAAATATTCACAGTTCATAGACATCGTGCAGGATCTGGACAGCCTCATCGCTCTGCTTTTCACTGACCAGAACAGAGATTTTTATTTCCGATGTGGAGATAGTCTCGATGTTGATCCCGGCCCCTCCAAGAGCGTTAAAAAGCTTTTGCGCCACCCCGGGGTGGTTACGCATACCGGACCCGACAACAGAAACCTTGGAAATGGCGTCATCTGTTGTTAATTCGCTGCCACAACCGGTTTCAACCAGTTCATCCAGGATTTCCAGAGCTTCAGCCGAGTCAGTGCGCGAGACGGTAAAAGAAATATCGTTGGCACCTTCCTTGTGGACCGGACTGCTCTGAACGATCATGTCCACATTGATATCAGCATCAGCCAGGGCACCAAATATCTTCCCTGCCATGCCCGGTTTGTCGGGTACATCAAGTACCGTAAATCGTGTCTGATCATCATCGGACGTAACTGCTCTTACCTCTACATCTTCCATATCTTCATCACTTCCTGTAATAATTGTTCCAATTTGGTCGTTAAAACTTGATCTAACATGTAACTTTACGTTATATTTCCAGGCAAATTCAACGGCTCTTACCTGAAGCACCTCAGCACCCAGGCTGGCCAGCTCCAGCATTTCTTCAGGACTGATCCTATCAATTTTATGCGCTCCTTTTACCACCTGAGGATTAGCCGTGAAGACACCGTCAACATCCGTATAAATTTCACATTCGTCAGCATCAAGCGCTGCGGCCAATGCAACGGCCGTAGTATCCGAACCCCCACGGCCAAGTGTTGTCACGTCCTCCTCCTCGGTAATACCCTGAAAACCGGCGGCTATGACTATATTCCCCGCCTCCAGCTCCTGCCTCAGACGCTGGTCATCAATATTCAAAATACGGGCCTTTGTGTGGGTAAAATCCGTTTTAATACCAAGCTGATGTGCAATCAGGGCTCGAGCGTCCTTGCCTTCGTCGGCGACCGCCATGGCTAACAAAGCGCTGCTGATAACTTCACCGGTTGACATCAACAGATCCATCTCACGTTTCGGACGAATGTTGGAGACCTCCTCGGCCAACTCAATTAACTCGTCTGTAGTATCTCCAAGCGCCGATACCACGGCGACAACTTGATTGCCCTGATCTGCCGTTTCTACTATCCGGCGGGCAACATTTTTTATTTTATCAACATCGGCGACCGAACTGCCGCCGTATTTCTGAACGTGTAATTCCATTTTACATACTCCTTAAATTGATTTGTCAAAATCATACCACAGCCAAAACCTTCCGGTGTCATTCCTCCTCCCCTTTTTGAAAGGGGAAAGACAACGGGGACCATAAAAAATGGATTGCGGGGCGGGGCCCGCAATAACGAACTCGTTGGAAGATTCCGTGCCACAACAAGCCATTACAGGCGGCTCTGTTGAAATCCTTACTGGAGTCAGGCTACTCAAAGGTGTTGGGGCTCATTCTTCCGAGCACTCAATTTAAAGCGTAAGAAGTAATAGATGTCAAAATTTGCTTTCATATGTTTTATTGAGTGCTCGGTCCGAGGTATATCTGGCAAAAATCAGATCATCCAGGATCTATTGCCAGCTATAAATCCGTCAAACACCTTCGAGTAGCCTAATTAAAGTTTATAGATATTTAAATCAATTGCTCTCTAAGATAGCAAAAAGGATTTCAACAGAGCCTTATAGCCGCTTGCCAGTAATTATGTCATATCTGTTTAAAATTCTCCGTTTTCTTTATACCAGTGGGCCAACCTGTTCCAGGCGCGAGGAGCAAAAGGAGCTTCTCGTGAGCCCGACTCAGTACAAGTATATTTATTTTTGCCCCCGTCCAGGACTAAAAATGGAACCGGTTCTTTGACGTGAGTCCGCTCCTGTATTGGCGTGTAGTGATCAGGCCCCAGGGCCAGATGAAACTTATTTTTTTGCCAGCGCTTATAAACCACTGAAAGGATTTCACTGTCAAATTTTTCAATCATCTCCAGTTTTAAACGAGCATCACCGTCATGACCGGCTTCGTCCGGCGCCTCCAGGTGAAGGAAAACCAGACGTCCGGGTTCCAATTCAGCTATTGCTGCGTCAGCTTTAGCTCTCATATCAGTATCAAATCCACCGGTGGCTCCAGGAACATCAATTTTCTCCATTCCCAGTGCTTGACCCAGTCCATTAATCAAATCAACACCGGCAATAACGCTTCCCTGAATTCCATAACGTTCTTTCAGTCCCGGCAACCCGGACAAACGACCCGGTCCCCAGGGCCAGATCATGTTGGCAGTCGGCTCGCCGGTCTTCAGAAGAGCCCTATTTTCAGGCTGCTCGCGCAGAAAATCTTGACTGGCCCACATCAACCGAGTCAAACGTTCTGCCGCTTCACCGCGGGGTAAAAGCTCCTGCACCGGACGCCCCATTTCATCGTGAGGACGTGAACAATCTAATTCCCCTACTTCGCGAACCAACAAAATACCACGGTAACCAACACCGTGATGAAAGGTATATTTTTCGCCGCCAAACTCTTCCTGCAGAGCTGAAAACAGAGCCGCTCCCACTTCTCCCGGCAGGCCACCAGCGGAATAATCTATCAGACGATCGTTATTATCAACCGTCACTAGGTTACAGCGATACGCAACTTGATCGTCATCAAGCTCAAGCCCTAAGTTTAAAGCTTCCAGTGCTCCCCGCCCGAGATAATACTTTCGAGGATCGTAACCCAGCAAAGCCATGTTAGCCACACCGGAATCGGCCGGGCTTTCCGGCGGAATGTTCTGAATCCGGAAAGTTCGACCTGCTTCACAGAGCCGCTCGAGATTGGGAGTTGACGCCGCCTCCAGGGGAGTTTGTCCGTCCAACTCCTCCTGAGGCCAGTCCGCCATGCCGTCAGGAACAACCAGCAAATAACTTGCGTCGTTCACTCCGACTCGAAATCCTCTTCTATGCGCAATAGCTTCGGCTTGCGGCCAATAACATCCAGTTGTGAAATTTTGTCGACAGCGTCCTGAATTGACCCCTCCCGAGCCCTGTGCGTGGTCAAGACAACGGGAACAAGCTCTCCGGCTGAGCGACCGCGCTGAAGCACAGTCTCTATACTGATTCGATGTTCCCCCAGAATTTTTGTTACTTTAGCCAGCACGCCGGGTTTATCAGTCGCATTCAGGCGAAGATAATAACGCGTCGAAAGCTCAGACGTAGAAACCAACCCCTCAGAGCTGTCGGAGTAATAAATCGACGGCTGTGAGTTGGGTTCCACTGTCGCCAGTGAGACAATATCCGAGACCACAGCGCCTGCCGTCGACGGCCCCCCGGCTCCTTTCCCATAGAGCATTGAGGACCCCGTGGGATCGCTCTGAATGTAGACGGCGTTGTATTCGCAGTTGACCGCCGCCAGAGCGGAGGAATCAGGGATTAAAGTTGGATGAACGCGAACATCAACTTTTTCTCCAATTTTTTTGGCAATACCCAGCAGCTTAATGCTGTAATTCAATCTCTCAGCGTCCTCTATGATACTGGGCGTGATTAAATTTATTCCTTCCGTATGAACCTCTTCAACCGGGACGGGCATGCCAAAAGCAAGCTCAGCGAGTATCGTCATCTTATGGGCACTGTCCCGCCCTTCTACGTCGGCGGAGGGGTCAGCCTCAGCATACCCCTTATCCTGTGCCTCTTTTAGCGCTTCCCCGAAGGATAATCCCCGGCGGGCCATACTGGTGAGCATATAGTTGGTAGTGCCATTAATGATGCCATATATACACTCAAAATCAGCACCAACCATTGCCTCACGAACAGTGCGTATTATAGGAATACTTCCGCCCACTGCAGCCTCAAAACGTATCTGCGCAGAACTTCGAGAGGCATGTCCAAAAATTTTCTGGCCGTGATGTGCCAACAACTCTTTGTTGGCGGTAACAACATTAATTCCCCGGCCAAGTGCACTTTTTATCAAGTCCCCCGCCGGATTGATACCACCAATCAGCTCAACAAAGACATCCAGTTCAGTATTGTCGAGCATTTCCTCGGCATTAGTGAATATTTCACGATCAGTAAGAAGTTTCTCCGCTCCCGATGGTAAGTCGGGGTCAGCCGCTGCAACCAGACGCACCTCAACACCGGTTCTCCGGGCAAGTTTTTCCTCTTTGTCAATCAGTTGCCGGGCCGTGCTAAAACCAACTGTTCCCAGACCGGCGATTCCAACCTTTATCTGTCCTGTCATACTATCAAACTCTTTCGTCAGTATAAATTCGGTACAAAAAATTACAAGTCAAAATGAGTTAGTCGAACAAATCTCTGGTAGCGTTCGTCAATATCCCATTCTTCCAGCTCCAGCAGCCGGCGGACACCAAACTCCTGGACAGTAAAGGAAGCAACAATATTGCCGTGAACCAGGGCATGTTTGAGCGCGGTAAAGTCATCGCTTTCAGTCCCGGCCAGATAACCCATAAATCCTCCGCCAAAGCTATCACCAGCTCCAGTCGGGTCTTGAACCAGACCGACAGGAAAACCGGGAAGAACAAACTGCCAGTCGTGACCAACCATAAATACACCATGTTCCCCTTTTTTGATTATAACTATCGACGGGCCTCGTTGACGCAATTTTTGGGCAGCTGTAATCAAATTAGCTTCTCCGGTCATCATTTCCGCCTCAGACGAGTTGAGGAAAAAAATATCAATCTGTTCCAGAACTCGATTGAGCGCTTCCGGTTTGCTGTCAATCCAAAAATTCATGGTGTCACAGGCAGTTACCCGGGTATTATCCATTTGTTCAAGAACAGAGAGTTGGATTTCAGGATCAATATTTCCCAGAAAAACGTAAGGAGTCTCACAATATTCCGGGGGCAAATCCGGATCAAAATCTGCAAAGACGTTCAATTCCGTCTTTTCGGTTTGCGCCTCAAGATCAGATTCATAATATCCTTTCCAGCGGAAAGTTTTCTCATCCTCAATTACTTTAAGTCCTTCAAGATCGATACCGGACGCTTCCATCGAGGATAGCAACCCGCTATCAAAATCACCACCCACAACTCCAACAAGGTTAACATCGGCAAAACGACTGGCAGCCAGGCTAAAATAGGTGGCGGCACCACCAGGTTCCTCTTCAACTTCGCCGTGCGGCGTGCGGATTGAATCAAATGCAAGAGAACCGACAACAAGAACATCAGACATATTTCAACAACTCCATTTTGTAAGTATTTGATGTAACAAAATTAGTTGGACTGGCGTAAATAATTTGAATAAAGAGTAAGCTCTGGCGGGAGGGACAGGTCCACGGTAAAAAAATGTGGATGTCCGAAGCAACTATTTTTTTATTAGTTCTCCACAGTACTTATCCAGTAGCTATCAATTTCGCCATCTTCTACCATTTCTTCAGCAAAATTTTCCGCCTGAGAACGAGTCGGAAATTCACCGACACGAACCCGATACCAGTCAGCATCTTCAATAGTTGTTTCTTCGATTACAGCCGGATAACCTGCTGCCTCGAGCCGCTCGCGTTCGTTTTCTGCCGACTCCCTGTTTTCACTGGAAGCGACCTGAATCGTATGAAATTCACCCGCGATTTCAGGTTCTTCGGGTTCCTCAGGCTCTTCGGGTTCATCAATCTCCGGCGGTGTATCAGGTTCCTCTGGTTCTTCCGGTTCAGCATCTTCTTCCATAACAAGTCCCGGTTCCATCTCCCTTTCAACCGGGTCAACCTCTTCCGGCGGCGTCTCTTCATCAACCAGAAGCGCCGGCTCATCTTCCAAAAAGTCTATATCTTCGTCTGGAATCTCCGGCTCTGCTTCAAACTCCGGTTCTTCCAGATCAAAGTCCTCCATATCAATCTCTTCTTCTTCAAGCAGAGCGGCAAGATCCTCTCCAGGCAGCTCCGGTCGTTCTTCCGCTGTTAACTCCTGCCCCTCTTCAACCCCCCAATTGTAACCAAGATAAAATCCGGCTCCAAAAAATACCACCAGGAAAATTGCGACACCGGTTAAAGCCCACCCCAGTGCCGTGGAACTCAGCGTCCAGGCTTCGCTCTCTCGACGACTATATTTAGGCACAGCTAATCACTCCTTTCAGAATCTATAACTAATTTAATCAATTCTTCCGCTTTGTCAATATTTTTCTCCATTTTACCGAGAAGCATTTCAATATCTTCTTCGTCTATATCAAGAACGCGCCAGACCTCTTCTTGAAAGTCCGGCGCCTTGTTATCCCCGGACCAACCGACGTCTTTCACCCGTGCCATTACGTCACCCACGTGGATGAAGAGGGGTAACTGTCGGTATTCTTCAGGTGCTTTCATAGGCGAACGATAATACCGTATCCCATTAACTATATTTTCGGGTAAATTCCATGTTTTCGTTAACCATGCCCCTATTTCCGGGTGACCGGTTCCAAGGGTTTCCAGCTCTGCCTCATACATTGAACACTGATTTTCTTCAGCATATGAGAGAATTTGTCTTAACTCTCCGGGAGCAGCGAGATCAAGAAGCATCTTACCTATATTATGAAGAATCCCTGAGACTAACACCTCCTCCGGGTTGGGGTAGCGATCCCAGCGAGCAACAAGTTCAGCACCAATACCGGTGGCAATGGAATGTTTCCAGAGCCCGACCATATCAAATCCAGGAACGCTCTTTGAGCTAAATACATCAAGCACAGAGGCACTGAGAGCAAGACTTTTTATGGCATCAAACCCAAGTATAACGACCGCTTCGGTTACAGTCGATATTTCTCTCGAAAAACCATAAAATGCACTGTTTACAATTTTCAAAACTTTCGCAGTCAACGACGGATCCTGTGTAATTATCCGGTTAACATCCTTGGCGGTGGTCTCGGGGTCCTCTACCAGACCAACCAACTGGGTAACAACCACAGGCAGTGTTGGCAAGTTACTTACATTGCCAAACAATTCCTGGAATTTTTCGTCGCTAAACTGCTGCTCATTATCAGTCAATTCAGTTCATCACCTTAATCCGAATTATTTACGGCACTAAAGTTTTGCAAGCAAGATAATCTATATCTTATTTTCTCATTTTCTCGAGCACTCAATCGAGCATACAAGGAAAAACCGTTACCAAATAGTGAAGATGTCTCTTTGGCCTCATACAGGGAGCTACCTGCAGGTGTTTTTCGGGATTATAGCCGGTTGCAGGCCACGATGGCCTGGTTTGCAACCGGCTATACCTCGGAGGTTGCCTGGACCATTTAGCAATGGAGGCTTTTTCCTGCCACGATATCTATGGAACTGTAACCTCCTGTACTCATAAAAATGTGCAAAGTAAACACACGTCCCGATAGGGACCGAGAATGAGAAAAACATTTGCAGGTGGCTCCTAAATAGCGTAAATTTACTCCTCATCACACTCTCGATTGAGTGTTCGGTCCCCAAAACGGAGAAACCGTAAAACTTTAGTAGCAGCAATACAAATGCTGTAAATGTTTCAGTATAACTCAACGGGGCTCTGCTGCTTCAAAAAGCTCTCCACCGGGCTGCAGTTTATGAGCAACTTCCTCAGCTTTTAGCTGAAGGTGATCTAAACTACCGCTGTTATCCACAATCTCGTCAGCACGTTCACATTTTTCCTCAGCGGATAGCTGCCGACGGCGCCGCCTGTCAAGTTCAGCTTCAGGAATACGAACGCGCCTGTTCACAACTTCTTCAGAAGCTGTCACACAGACTATCCAGTGACAGAGCCTGTCCACCCCGGCTTCAAAAAGAAGTGGAGCATCAACAACGTAGAAACTTTCCCGTGGTCTGGAAACGATTTGTTTGATTTTTTCAAAAACAAGCGGATGAATTATATCTTCCAGACGCTTGAGTTTTTTTGAATCGGAAAAAACTTCATCAGCCAGTAGGCTGGGGTTAATGTAGCCCTCTTCATCAGTGATATAGGTGCCAAACTCATCCAAAACTGCCTCATACGCATCATGCCCGGGCAACATTAATTCATGGGCCATCTTATCTGCATCAAGATGCCGCCCCCCCTGCTCGGCCAGGAATTTACTGAAAGTCGTTTTACCGCTCCCAATAGAGCCGGTTACGCCTATCACTGGTGTTGACATCTTGTGACTCCCTCTCAACAGCTTTCCGATCCTATAATCATTTCTTGAGTGTAAGTGTTTAGCGCCCCCAGTGTTATTGCGGGAACGTATGACGTCCCAGGGAACGAATAACGTCCCAGGGCTTGACCCGCTCCCGATTTATCTCCTCTCCCCCCTTTGTCTTTCCCCCCATCAAGGGGGGAAAAGGAAAGAGTTTAAATAATTATACCTGATTTGATCTACTAATATAAGGGGCGCTTATTTGCTCACCTCGGCCCAGTTTCCTCCCACTTTCACTTCAACCTCAAGCGGAACTTCAAGTTCTACGGCCGCACACATTTGCTTTTCTACCTCAGCACTAACACGTTGAACATCTGACAGCTCGGTCTCCAGGAGTAACTCGTCATGAATTTGAAGTAGCAGATTGTGGTCATACTCGGCCAGAGGAGCTGCAAGATCAATCATTGCCTTTTTTATCAGATCAGCCGCAGTTCCCTGGATCGGAGCATTTATGGCGCTGCGCCGCGCAAACTGCTGGCGGAAATAATCACCGCTGTTAATTTCAGGCACATAACGGCGGCGTCCGTAAAGTGTTTCTACATATCCTTTTTCGCGGGCCTGGTTGATGACATCCTCAATGTACTTCTTAACTCCCGAATAGCGACGGAAATACTTCTCGATATACTTTTTAGCCTCATCCCGGGAAACACCTAAATCTCGTGCCAGACCATATTCGCTCAGCCCGTACGCAATGCCAAAATTAACCACTTTGGCCGTCCGACGATCACTTTCCTCTACCTTTTCTATCGGCTTCCCGGTCAATTCTGCTGCAGTCAAACGATGAACGTCACGTCCCTCTTTAAAAGCATTTATTAGAGTTTTATCCCCTGAGAAGTGGGCCAGCAGGCGCAGTTCAACCTGGGAGTAGTCGGCCGCGATTAGAAGATAATTGGACTGCGAAGGTACAAAAGCCTCACGCACCCGGCGGCCAAATTCCTCACGCACAGGAATATTCTGCAGGTTTGGGTTACTGCTGGAAAGCCGCCCCGTGGCTGTAACCGTCTGATTAAACTCCGTGTGCAAACGACCTGTATTTTGATTCACCGCTTCAACCAGCGGGGTCAGATAAGTGGAATTAATCTTTTTGTAACGGCGGTATTCAAGAATAATCGCCGGTAGATCATGTACATCAGAGAGCGTCTGCAGACTGTCAGCATCAGTACTCGGCTTACCACTGTCCGTTTTGCCGCAGGGCTCCAGATCAAGCTTTTCAAATAAGATTTCTCGTAATTGTTTTGGGCTGTTTAAGTTGAATTCTTCCCCGGCGCTATCATGTGCCTGCCGTGTCAATTTGGCCAGTTTAGCTTCCAGTTCATCCGAAAACTCATTGAGCTTTTGGCTGTCAATTTTGATTCCATTGTGTTCCATCCGGGCCAGTTCGCGCGCCAGCGGCTGTTCAAGCTCATCTAATATTTGTTTCTGTTTGTTTTCTTTAACACGCTCTGTTATCTCGTCTGCGACCTCTAACAAACTACCAAACAACGTCGCTCGCCACTTCAGCCATTTTCCCTCTTCATTTTCTTGCGGTTCGATTGGCTCTCCGCCCACCTGGCGGCGGACTACCTCCGGTAACGAATGGCCGGCCTCGGGCGAAAGCAAATAGGAAGCTAACTTAAGATCAATCGGCTTATTCACCAGTTTTGGCTCTACTTCAAGCTTAAAACCAAGAGCATAAAATTCCTTTATCCCGAAAAAATAACAGGAATGGTTTACCAGTATTTCCTGGACCTTTTCATACAGCTTCCGTCCCTCTTCACCCCTGACAACCGCTGCCTCCACCACCCCGTCCGCGGCCAGCATCAGATATACTGTCTCTGCGCTTACTATTTTTGTTTCTCCACCGTCTGTTTCAACAAATATCCCCCTGAACTCTCCTGCGCTTAGACGCCGCTTGAGCTCCTCTGCTGATACGACTGCAAAATCAACTGTTCTTTCAGTTGTCAACTCTTCTCGAGAGCGAAACATATCCTCAATATCTCGTAATACAGAGTTCAGATCCAGATTCGCACAAAACTCTTTTAAATTTAAAAATTTCTCTTGCTCAAAAATACAATCTTCCAACTCAAAGTCAATCTCGCAATCCGAACGCAATTGCACAAGTTCAAAACTTTCTTCAAGTTGCTGTTTATTGGCTCGGATCTTTTCTCCCAGATGTCCCTCGATCGACTCGGTATTAGCAAGAATTGTCTCGACATCACCGTATTTATCAAGGAGCTTAGCAGCATAAGCGTCACCAATGCCGGCAACTCCGGGCACATTGTCCGCCGAATCTCCGGTCAGAGCGAGAAAATCAGAAACACGTTCCGGTGAAACGCCCAGCTCGTCCTCGACTCCACTTTCGTTTAGCAACTTAACGTCTGTTAGCCCTCGGCTCTGCTTAAGAACTGAAACTTTATCCGAAACCAGTTGAAAAAGATCTTTGTCATTACTGACGATAATTATTTCCCGGTCCTTTAGGTGTTTCCACTTCTCGACAAGCCCGGCAACCAAATCGTCACTTTCCAACCCCGGTTCAAGTAAAACGGGCACGTCAAGCAACTCAAAGATTTCCTTGATTAGACTAATTTGTGAACGAAGATCGTCAGGCATGTCAGGACGATTTGCCTTGTAGTCCTCAAAAAACTCGTGACGGAAAGTTGGCTCCTTGGAATCAAGAGCACAGACGAGATAGTCAGGTTCATAGCCCTTCTGGAGACTTATCAGGAAGCGGAGTAATCCAAATACAGCGCCAGTGGGCCGACCACTCGAATCTTTTAACCCCGCCCTTTTCATAGCGTGATAACTGCGATAAATTAAATAATGTCCGTCAAGGATGAAAATACGTTCGCCCATCACTGTCTCCTTTCAAAAAACAGTTGTAACTACTCACCTTATCTTTCCCCCTCCCCCTCACCCTAACCCTCTCCCCCCAGGGGAGAGGGGATAGATGAGTAGTTACAAAAAGTTTAAATCAGTTCTTCAATTGCTCTCACTATACTTTTTTCTACACTCTTATTTCGTATTTGCGAGCGTGACCCAGAAAATATATGTTCAGTTACTCTACCTTTTGTTTGAACCCTGATGCCTATATAAACAAGACCGACAGGTTTTTCGGAACTGCCTCCACCGGGCCCGGCGATACCGGTGACAGCAATACTTATATCCGAATCAATATTTTTTAATACCCCCGCTGCCATTTGAGCGCAGACCTCGCTACTCACCGCCCCATGTTCGTCCAGGATAGCTTCATCTACATCGAGGAGATTTATTTTAACCCGGTTGGCGTAAGCAATTATTCCTCCCTGGAAATAAGCGGAGCTCCCCGGTATTGAAGTTAGAGCACCGGCCAAAAGGCCTCCAGTGCAGGACTCAGCAACGCTAATGGTCAAATCATTATTACACAAAATAGCAGACAACCGTTCAGCCGCTTTTTTTATTTTTAAACCAAAAAATTCAGGTACCTGGGTCGACATCAGCCATCACTTTCCGGTTCGACCGCTGCCTTTTCTCGATCTGACTGATAAATTGTCAACCGGCTTCCTCCATATTCACGGTCTCGCATGAGGTAGAGCTTTTTATTCCCTTCTTTGCCATAACTGCGGTCAAGCTCAATTTTGTAGTTGGTAAGCGCGGAGGTTTCCACAGCTACTATTGCCCTGTCATTCAACCACTTTGCTTCCGCTATCAGGGGAAGCAAACGTTTGACATAATCCGTCCGGTATGGAGGGTCCATAAAGATAAGATCAACTATTTCTGGCGGTCCACTTTCCGTAATAAAATCAATCACGTCGCTTTGGAACCAGTGTATATTTGCACCCTCGTCCTGTTGCGGTGGACTTCGAAGATCGACAGCGTAAGCGCAGCGAGCACCTTCGTCCACTAACGCCCGGCTGACAGAACCAAGGCCGGCGAAAAGATCAAGCACAACCAGGTCGCTGATAACAGGCCTTAAAATGTCACAGAGAGCTTTAATAACTACAGCTTTGGTTTTTCTCACCTCAATGCATTCAGACACCAGTCATCCTCCTCCATGCGCCAGATGACTTCTTGATAACCGTCACGAATTTCAGGGACCTCTTCTCCCGGTTGATACTGTTCCTCGAAATAACTATAAATAATTCGAACCTCGGGTTTTGACGTTTTTAAATCTAACAACTGATACTGATAGTTTATTTTTTCAAGACGCGAAAAACGCTTCTTGAGGTCCTCCAGTAATTTCTCCGTGGATTCTTCGCCTTCAGTTCCCAATCTGAAGCCAGAACACAATTTTTCTCTTATCGTTTCTAAATCCAGAGTTTGATAAGCATCTATAAATTTTTCCAGCCTGGATAACGCCTGCTTTTCCGGTGGAGTAAATAGATGCTGGCGCTTGTAACGACTGTAGCGCCCCCTGTTAACCATATATTCTTCGCCCGGTTGCCAGCCGGCAAGAATTGAATTTAGGCGGCGAACCCGATCATCAAGGTACGGGTGGGTCCTCATTATCTCAAACTCGCGCACCGGGAAAGCTTCGCTTTCCTCCCGCAGCATCGTAAGAAATTCAATCATAGCCCGAGGATCATATCCGGCGCGACGCAGGTAGGTCATTCCAAGCTCGTCCGCTTCATACTCAGCCCCCCTGGTGTAACCACGCGCTAACATGTCTGTTCCAATTATGCCACCAACCAGACTACGTCCGTCGGTGGCACTTACCGCAGCAACAGAAGTAAAGATGGATGCAAGCTGAAGTTGCGTTCGCTTCTCACTGTGATAAGCGCTAATATGGCCAAGCTCGTGAGCAAGGACAGCAGCAAGTTGAGCCTCTGTTTCCACCTTTTCTAACAATCCCCGGGTGACATAGACATACCCCCCCGGCAATGCCATTGCATTGACCATAAAGGTGTCCAGGATTTCAAATTGATAGTCCAGACCCGGTCGATCAGAGAAAGAAGCCACCCGGCGAGCAACATTTCTTACATAAGCCTGGTAAGCTTCCGATTCGTAAAGACCTACTTCGCTTTCAAGCCTCCGCGCTGCTCTTTCGCCCATCCTCCGAGCTGTTTCTTCGGGAATAAAAACTCCACCGCCGTGAGGATCACCGGGACGCCCCGGGGCGCATCCTCCTGCCAAAAATAATATCAGAGTTGAAATGACTATAAAACAGGCCGTTTTCGGCCTCATCGTCTACAACTCCTCGCCGGGCACGTAATCCTCCAGATAAGCGTAAATTGAACCAAAATATGCCGAAACTGCTATTTGATAGGGTATCTGACGCTCGTCCTTACTCAACCAGAACCGGATATTCTCTACCCGGTCGGTGACCTCTTCCCCTTCCTCGTCTAAATCACCGGTTTTTCGCTCCAGTCCAACCCCGACGAGATAAGCTTTTTTCCAACCATCGTACGTTCTAACGTCAACAATATCGTTTACTTTTAAATGGATCTGGGCTACTTCATCTCCGACCTGCACTGGAAAACTATACTCGTTGTTCACCTCAAGATCCTGTGAACGCAGAAAGAATACGGCCGAAAGAGCATCCTGTGTATATGGGGGGATTTCTCCGCGTTCGCCGTCATCGTGCTGAAAAAAACCTTTGTCTTGGTAATAGCGAACTCTTTCTTCGTCCTCCTCGTCCTCGTGATCCTGAAAATAATTATACCCCCAGGAAAACAACCCCCCAACGTCCATAAAACTGACCGCACGGTCACTCACGCTATAAAGCCAACTGGCCGCTCCTCTACTCTCCGCCTCAAGAGTCAATTTAAAAACATCTTGGCCGTTGAAATCATCCTCATCGACCTGCACCCGCAGCTCGCCGGCTGTCAGGCCAAGATAAGTCACTCGCCAGCGCAAACGTTCTCCCACACCAAAACGGGGCGTCATTTCACGTGGATCAAAATCAGGCGAAATATCAAAGTGTCCCGGCTGATCCTCCACAACCGGAGTATCCTCCTCAATCGACGGCGTATCGCCGGCTAAAACCTCTGTATATGAAAAAAGTAGGCCAGCGATAAGGAAAAGACTAAAAACAACCAATCTAAAATTATTACGCCTACCTCTAAACAGCTCAAAAAACATCACAAAAACCTCCGTTAGAACGAATTAATATAAAGTCTTCTCCCAAAAGCCCTCTCCCCTGGAGGGAGAGGGTTGAGTGAGGGGAGAGAAGGTCTTACCGAGCACTCAGAGCGCTGAGTGCTCCGGTCACCCCCCTTTGTGTTTCCCCCCTTCAAGGGGCGAAAGCTTTTGGGGTGGACTCAATATAGCAAAATTGCTCAAACGAACAGTGCCCCGCTGATTATCTATCTAAGATTTTTTCCGTCCTACGTTGTTAACACCAAAAAGAGTGGATTAAATTCCTCTAGTAAAAAAGGTAATTTTTACCGGGTATTTTTTACCCATCAAAAAGCTTATTTTCCATATTAATTAGAGAATTTCCGTAGTATTAGCCGCTCAATCTAATTACTGGGTCAACTCATGCGGAATAAATCTTGCTCTATTATTAAGTAACAACCAGAGGAGGTGAACCAAGATGGCGAAGAAAAAAAAAGTAGTTGCCGCGCAAAAACGAATTAACGAGCTTGAGCCGGGGATGGTACTCGCACGACCTGTATATGGACCCGGCGGCTGCCCGCTGCTGCACAAGGACAAACCACTTAGCAGAAAAGGAATCGAACGCCTTCGCCGCCATAAGAAGCGTTTTGTGTACGTTTACCTCCCCGAATACGAACCAGAAGTAGTGGAAACAGCCTGAGACTGACCGAGAAGTCTTCTATATCGGCCATTCAATGTCAAGCTCAAGCGCTTCAAAGTGTCTTTCGGCAAATTCTCCCTCATACAGAATAAAGCGGCAGTTATCGTGATCTTCAGTCATATACATGGTGGTCGTCTGAATCGTAACTTTAACCCCTGAACGCAGGGTCTCAGCGACTCGTATCTCTCCGCCCTCCAGTTCATCTATCTCGGTTTTTAGTTCCAGCAGTTCCTCACTTAAACTTTCTATTCTTTGCTTGATCGCTTTGGCACGAGCGGCCAGTTTTGAACGCAATTCCTGTTTGTCATCGGGTAATTTGTCCATCCCGCCGACCTTCTCCGCTACGTCCATCAGACCCTTAATACCGCTTCTTACCTTATCCATATTGTCTTTTTGAAGATCAATTTCATCTTCCAATTTAGAAACTCTGTCACGGAGACGGGGAGAAATTCCCACCTCAACCTCCGTTTTAGAAGCTAACTTGGCCCCTACTTTTTGTGCCTGAATTATCTTGCCGGCACGGGTGACGCCGCCAATAATATCACCGCGGCGCTTGCCGTCGACAATTACGTTTTCCTCGGCGTCCACCTTGCTGTGCATAATCGCCTGTCGCACCATCACATTGCCGCCCGCCTTCACCCGGCAGTTTTCAACGTATTTGGCAAAGACATTGCCGCCCGCTTCGACCAGTCCCTCGTCCCGACCCACGAGCCCCTGTTCAACAACCACGTCGCCCTCCGTCTTCACGTGCGCTTTACCCACCGAAACAGCTTCCACCCCCTGCTTGGCCTCCACCTTAAACCCGTCCAGGATCATCCCCTTAACTATCACCACACCGTCAAATTTAATGTTCCCCACCTCGTAATCAAGATCACCGTCAATCTCGAGAACCGGTTCAACGATTAACTCCTGCGTATCTTTATCTCCAATCAAACGTGCCCGACCATCCCGGTCAGCAATAACTTCCGTTCCGTCGGCGGAAAAACTGGTATTTTCTCCGGCCTTAATTTCCACGTCTTCACCGGGTTCGGGGGGAATTTCCTCCCCATACACGGACAGACCAGCTTCACCTTCTGTGGGCGTATACACCTTAACCAGCACGTCGCCTTCTTTCACACTTACAACATTTTCCCCCTCTCTGAAGTCTACCTTTCCCTCTTCGACCTCTTCTTCTTCCTCCTCTTCCAGCTCTAGCTTAAATTCTATCTTTCCGTCCTTGCCATGTTCGGGGTCCTTCCCCTCGGCTATTAAAACTTCTTCTTCAAATAGTTCCTCGGAAAAAACCCGCTCGACTATTTCTTTGTCATAATTGATTCCCTCCCCCTCAAGATAGTTAATCACTTCTTCTTTAGTTACAGCCACCCCCTCAGGTTTTGGAGGTATAACGGTAAGATATGCTTTAGTCTCGTATTCATTCATATTAATGCTAAAGCTGCCATCAATTTCAGGGTCACGTTGGCGGGGCCCTATTTTACGGGGTTCCCCCGTCGGTTCTTCGACCATCTCTTCGACTGTAACCCAATCAATGTCCTGATCATAGTTATTGTCCTCCAGTTCTTCTTTCACCTGTTCAAGTGTGACAGGGAGTCCGTGGCCCTCCGGTGGATAAACCGTAAGCATTAACCCGTCAACTGTGTTTTCCAGGTTTATAAAGCCAGCAACATCCTCCTGCTGCTTGGCCTGTTGAAGCAGATCAAAGGTCTCTTCTTCTTCCTCTTCCCCCTTTTGCTTAGTCTTTATATTTTCTTTTTTTACCACCCGAATTAGGTAATCTTTTTTACCGAACCCAAAGACACCGGGTCGCCCCTCTTCTAAAATTCTAACAGCTAAATTTTCGGGTCGCTCGGCCAGGTATTCAGCCGCTTTTTCAAGCCCTTCTTTAGGGGACTTACACCTGACCTTTACCGAATCCCGCTTCTTGGGATCAAAATAGTGTCGTACTTTATTACGATTTTCCCCCTCCCGGACCTCAATAGCCCACCATTTCTTTGCTTCTTTGTCCGTTTTTTCTTCATCTCCTTCTTCCTTTTCGCCTTCGTCATCTTCTCCTTCCTCCGGCCGCGGTCCCTCTTCCTCTTCCGGAGTTATATCTATCAATACTAATTTCTCGTCCTCGTCGAGGCCCAAAAATAACCGAAACTGATCCTCACGGTTAAACAACGGCTTTTCTTCCTGGTAAGTGACGTGCCGTCGTAATTCACTTATTTCCGGAGTCTCGTATTTTTCTTCGAAGTCGTCGAGGTTTTCACCCAGAGCCGGGCTAAAATCCAGCGCTTCCTCAGGTTCACTGAAACTATCGTATTTTATTTCTTTGTCCTCCACCTTGATAGTGCAGTGATTTCTTTCCTCCTCCACCGGTTCACGAACTGCGCCAATATGCAATCTAACCCCGGGATAAACAGTGCCCCTCACTATGATTTCACGACGTATGTCAGAGTCTAACTCTTCTTCAATATTTTCTATTCTCAGCTTAACCTGCTGAAAGTCTTCACGTGCATGGTTCAATTCAAATTGAAGTTCACGCAGCCGGTCCTCGTCCGCCGGTGTTAACCCCTCCTCTTCCTTTTTCTCTTTCAGCTTGCTGACATTTTTTTCTTTTCTTCCTACATCTCCCTCCAGTTTGTTAAAACGCTGTTCAAGTTTTTCCAGTTCTTCCTGCAGAACACCTCGAGCACCCATCCTGACCTTTGTTTCCGGATAACTTACCGAACCAAGATCATTGGTCACGATCAACTCACCGGCCGCCGTTTCTCCGCCAATTATATTCCCCCCCTTATCAACCAAAATAACAGCTTCTTCGGCGTCCAGTTGACTGTGCATCACCACCTCTTTGATAATAATTTTACTACCTGCTTTAATCCGAGCATTTTCGGCAAAACGACCGTAAACAAGACCGTGCGCCTGAATAAGTTGTTTTTCGCTACCCTTGATCCCCCCCCTGATTATTATATCCCCGCTGGCTTTCAACCGTGAGCGGCCCACAAGCCCCATGACCCAGATGTTACCGCGCGCCTCGACCAGACGATTGTCTGACACTTTTCCCTCAATAAAAATGTTCCCGTCATAACGAATATCGCCTGTGTCCGCATCCACATCTCCCTCCACGTGCATTATGGGGAGAACATGAACGGTATTCCCCGCCCAGACTACCTGGCCGGGACGACCGGCATAGAGGCGCTTGCCACCGTCCGTTTCTCTCACATACCGCCCGGCTTTAAATTGGGGCTCCCCTTCTTCGGTCAGATCAGCGGCCAGAAGCTGACCGGGCTTGGCCTCCTCCAGGTTTTCCATTGACTCGCTAAACTCAGCCAGTTTTTCCTCAATGCTGGCATCCTCTTCTACTCCCTCGTCGTCCTCCTCTTCCTCTTCAGGTTTATTGAAGGTAAATGTTTTCTGAATCTGAAGCTCTTCTTCTTCCTCTTCCTCCTCGTGCGAACGGATAGTGGTTCCCTGCATTTCAATGAGACTGTCTTCAAGTTCAAACAGCTCATCTTCTATTTGCATGAGCTCCTCTTCGGAGAGCTCTTCCACTACCTCCTCGTCAAAAGAGGTCTCCTCGGTCATATCCTCACTGGTAGTTTCCGAGTCGGCCATTTTTAACACCCGCTTTCCTGTCAACGCCATCTTTCAAAATTAGTCCGAACAATTCATACTTTCGTAAATAACCGGGGATAGCTGTATATAATTTGCATTGACCCCACCGTAAAATTTCTACAATATCATTAACAGTAAAATAAACCAGAAAATAAATATAAGTCCGTTTCCAACCAGCAACAAAAAAATAAAAAATGTAACCAGCTCCGAGGTAGTATTTCGTTTGCCACCTTTAATGTAAAGATGAGCAGTCCAGCCCAGCAGCCAGCAAAGCCAACTAAAACCGGCAAATAAAACAACCGGTAGAGATTCCAGCACAACTATTTCAAGCCATAAGACACCCAATCCTACTATTGATAAAAATAGAGCCAGGGAGCCGGATTTTAATCTACCCTCCCACAAATGACCAAGTCCCGGCAAAAGTAAAGACAGCACCAGCGGAAGAAAAAACCAGCCTGAGCCACCGCTGCTACCCCGGCGCACGGGAGTCCCGCAGTAGCTGCACTCCTCCGGCCAGCCAATCACGCGGGCTCGACAGGTCGGACACTGACTGAGACTAATCGATACTACCTCCCCAGTCCGGGGTTTTATAGAGAAGCCTGATTTCATTCTCCTGGGGAGCGGAAAAACCCTCTATAAAAGAGACTACACGACCCATTAAACGGAGCGGCGATGGCCTCTTTTCTTTTGGCTCGTCCAGGACAGGATCGGCTTCTATATCCGCCGCTTTACGAGCCACTTCAATAGCTTCGCGGCGGCTGCCAGTTTTGTCAATGAGACCAACCTCCAGGGCCTGCTGGCCGGTAAAAATTCGACCATCAGCCACCTCTTCAATATCCATATCCTCCAGCCCTTCCCGCCGCTCCGCAACGTATCCAATAAATTGATCGTATACGTCCATTACTAATTCCTGCAGAAGCTCACGTTCATCGTCCGACATAGTACGAAACGGTGACCCAAGGTCCTTAAATTCCCCCGACTTTATTATTTCGTAATCAAGACCAATCTTATCGACTAACTCACTTGCCTGAATAAATTGAATCATCACCCCAATACTTCCGACCACGCTGCCGGGATTTGCCACAACGGTGTCACCGCTGACTGCGACATGGTAGGCTCCCGAAGCTCCGGTATTACGGACAAAAGATATAATTGGCTTGTCAGTCTCATCACGCACACGCTCAACCTCACTACTCAGCTCCTGGGTGGGACCCACCGCACCGCCCGGACTGTTGATATCAAGCAAAATAGCTTTAACTTCCGAGCGTCTTTTTAATCTTTGTAGCCGATCAATCAACGGCTGAACGTCCAACAAAACTCCATCCACGCTTACCACACCAATCTGGTTTTTACGGGGCACGGTAAAAATATCAGTGTATTCATGACCCACTATCCCCAGGAAAATCACTGATTGCAGGGCCAGGTAAAAAACGAGTCCAACAATCAGAACAAACGAAAAAATCCAGATAATCCTCTTTTTAATACTACTTCGCATCATTCAACTCGGCCTCCTTAAACCCGAAAAATCGGACACGGTGTACGGTATTGAATTATTAACTTTATGTCTTTTGCCCGCCTTTTTTGTAACAGTGGGGGCAGCCCTTTATCCGGAGTTCGGATTCTTTTTCATTTTTTCTAATCTCATCTGCAAACAAAGTCTCCCCCTGGGCCAGGTCGCTACCACAAACGGGACAGGTTCTAGCCGGGGGGTGCTCACCCGGACCGGTTAACTTGCCCACTCGTATTAGAGCTATGATCACGGCAATTATCAACAGAAGATATACAAACCAGATGATTTCAGGGGTCATTTGTCATTAGCCCCCTCTAAACCGAGGACGGGCGGTTGCAAATACGGCTGACCGGCTTGACCCTGTTCATAGTATAAAACACTTAACCGGTATTTTACAAACGGAGACAGTGAAACGATAAAATTATCCTTGACCGCCTCGAGAAGCTCCAGTTGAGCGCGGTCAGCAGCACCCGGGATTAATTTCATGCGCTCTCCCGGTGTAAAAATCCCCGGTTCTTCCCGCATAAGCCCCCGTAGAACATCAAGTTCACCTTTCTCAAAAAGTATTTCTTTTAGCAACTGCCGTGCCTGCCGCATGTATACATCTCCGGCTCCCATCCCCCGGAAAACGTCAAGCCGGGACTGAGCTTCAGCCAGCCTGCCCTTGGAAAAAAGTTCGAAGGCTCTATCCAGCAGCGGTACATCCTCGGGCGAATGCAGCGGTATTGAGTGTTCAGAACCATATTCTCCTTCATTTATTACCTCCCAGAATGTAAATTGGGGGACATAATCCCTGTAAAGAGCTTCTAAGCTTATATAGCCCGCTGGCAAATCACCTTTACGAAAGTAACCACGGGACTCTGTAGTTACAACATCTCCACCTGGTTGTATCAAAAACGGCACTCCGGAGAGATCTACAGGATCAGCCACACTCAAGCGGCCCCTTAACCCTCCCCGCGGCCCCCCTTGGTTGTCGGGATAAAGTTCAACAAGATGCCCCTCCGACCTCAAAGGAAGATTTAGCAGCTTGATTTTTTCATCGTCAAGAGTAAGTATTTCAAAGTTTCCGGCCTGGCGCCGAATAGTTTCTGGGCGGTATCTATCACGATAAGGACGTAAACGTACCAGCCGGCTGCTATCTCTCGTATCTTCAACCCTGAGATACAGATCTCCTTCATCATAATGCAAACGGCTAATTCGACGGTCAACATCTAACAGTTCTTCCACTGGACGCCAGACGAATTCACTTTTGTCCAGTTCGCCACGAATTATCTTATAATTATCATCAACCGTATAAATTCCATAATATTTATCTTCTGCCACACGTTCTAAATGCAGCAGTCCCTCGCTGTTTTCTACCTTGCCCGAAGTATCCGCTTCCAAATCAATATATCTGAAATTTAAGGTATCAGCTTCTTCGTTAACCGCGGGAAAAATATGCACTTTTCCCTGCGCTATCCCGGGACCTCGTGGTTTGGCCTCCACACCCATATTTTCAGATTGGAAACGGGCTCGATCTGTCCGGTAGAGGTTGTATTTATCAACGCCGGTCGGTCGGCTCCAAAAGTAAATATCATCGTCTGATCGCTCGTGGTAAGGAAAAAATATACCGGCGGGCTGTGGCGTTGACATGACCTGCTCATAGCTTCGCTCTTCAAAATTATATTCAAATAATTCAGCACGTCCCCCCGGGCCTCCGCCAACCAGATACGCCTGCCGGTCGTCAATCGCCAGACCTTCGGATAAATTCAACCCGGAGCGCGGCGAACCCAGACGGACCGGCGGCGATTGGGGACGAGAAATTTCTTTAATACTTCGTGCCTCGTCGGCCAGGACAATCAATCCCTCCTGGTGGCCAACCAGATCAACAGCCCCCTCCACTCCGCTTATAAAACCGCGCTCAAATCCATCAAGATCAAACTGCTGGATAAATTCCGGGAAGAGCAAATAAAGGTAGCCGTCACCTCCGTAGGCAAGCGACACTTCAAAGGCTCCCTCGCCTCGGCTTGCATCAACTAATTTTGAAACCTGCAACAATCTTTTTAGTTCACCATCACTATCAAAAATTAAAACTATCCTCTGATTCCCCTGGCGTGGAAAGAAATATTGTCCCTCCAGAATAACGTACTCTTCATTAACACCAACAAGCTCTGGAGCTTTTACCCGGTCCATCTGCTCCCAGTTTAACTCAAGCCGTGAGATGATTTCATTTTCTCGGTTATATTTTTCTAATGAATTGTCGTCGGAAAAATAATAATATAGATATCCGTCCGGCGACCAGTAGCTTTCCGGCAGAAAAAAATACTGGCGAGCGCTTAGAGATAGGTCATCGGGCAGAGAGGCACGACGGTATTTTGGCGGGGTATCATGAATCCGACCAACAGCCCGGGGTGCTTCCGCGGATGAACCGACCAATAAGATAGTGGTATCCCCCGCCTTATCCTCAGGTTGTTCTTCCAACCAGATGCGGCGCTGCTGTCTTTTTTGGGGACGTTCGGGATCTGTTCCAACAATTTTCCGCGCTTCGATAGTTCGAGTAAGAAAATAAAAAATTTCGTATTCAACTGTAAGATCAACGAAAAATATCCCCTCGGGACCGGCCAGCAGTGCCCCGCGCTCATAAATCGAAATATCATTTACCTCTACATTCTCCCGTAAATCAAATATATATTCGGAATCAAGTCGGTCCTGCAGCTTCAGGACCCGCCCCTCTTCCAGGAACACGAAAACTTCACCATCGTAAACTTCAACGTCAATCAACCCTGGAAATCTTCTCTCGGCCAGTGGCCCGTCAAATCCAAAAACGTAAATAGTGTCACCGTCGCGGCTAACTACCTCCTCCGGTCCCAGGGCTCCGACGAGCCCTCCTTCAACTACCAGTTCAGGAGTATCGCCTGCAACTGCCGGTGTGTCCGGTGTGATGAAATTAACGGTATCAGCGGTATTTTGAACAGCCCAGTATTCTTCAAAAGGTTGGATCTCTTTCACTCTGCCCTCCAGGGGCACTGAATCACCGCCGCCAATAAGGGGAAAAACAAAGGTAGTGTCTGCCTGAACTGTTAACTCTCGATCATAAAACCAGAGGGTGTCACCCGACCAGAAGCTGCGATAATCAGGAACTAAATCCATCCCACGTAAAGTTTCGGCAGCGCGGTCAGCTCCTCCCACAATCGAATGCTCGGAGAGCAACCGGATCCCCGGTCGACCCTCGGCGATAGTAAAAAATGTTGCCAGCCCCCGATCAAACACTGCCGCTTTGCCGGATTCATTCACCTGCACTGTCTCCGGGGTGTGAGCAACCGGACGCTGCTCGAGTGGTAGCGAGGCAGTTTGGCCAATACCCGTATGAATAATCAAAACTAAAGCCATCAGTAGAAAAAATAGAACTAATCTGCTAAAATACTTATCCATGAATAAATCCCTTCTCGCCAGATCAAACTTAAGAGTCAACCCAATCATTCGGAAGGTTCTTGAATAATCACATCTAAAACGAATGATTTCATTGCTTTTTTACGCACCTATAAGTATAATGATATCTTAAATCGGCTGGAATATATAGATGAGTTTGACCAAACTCACAATCTACCAACGATCTAGCCAAGACGGCCACCAGCCCGCTCTTGATTTTACTCCTCTCCCCCCGAGGGAGAGGACACAGGTGAGGGGGGAATTTGAACTTGAACTAACGCTCGTCATTGCGGACTTGATCCGCAATCCATTTTAAATTCTCAGTTTCCAGTTTATAGTTTTCAGTTATAGTTTCAACCCGTAACTCGCAACAGACAACCCGCAACAATTTTTTAAATTAAACTTTTAAGGAGTGCATATCAATGCCAAAATATTGTCAGGTAACAGGAAAAGGTAGTAAATCCGCCAACAATGTTTCTCATGCGAACAACCGCACCAAACGCACGCAGAAACCCAATTTACAAAAGAAACGGTTTTACCTTCCCAGTGAGGACCGCTGGGTTAAGTTGACTGTTTCCACTCAGGGTATCCGTACGATTGACAAAAAAGGCATTGAGAAAGTTGTTAAGGAGATGCGCCAACGCGGAGAGGACATTTGAACGACTATATAACTCGCGAATGAGCCGGAGTACAAGTACGCAAACTAAACCTTGCACCCCGCATTCATAGACATAAATTGGAGGTTTTAGTAATGGCAAGAGAAAAAATTAAGCTTGTTAGCACGGCTGGGACTGGCTACTTTTACACCACTCTTAAAAATCCCCTGAACAACAGGGATGACCTGGTGCTAAAAAAATACGACCCGGTCGCCAACAAGCACGTCGAATTTAAAGAAGAAGAACTGAAGTCTTAACCCCGTCCATTTGATGAATGGGCGGCCCTTCGGGCGGCCTATGCATAGGGTTCATGCATAGGCCGGGCTAAATGTTTAGCACCTGGATTATCCTTACGGATTTGACCTATTGATCGTCATTGCGGACACCGTTCCGCTTTTATCTGAACTTACGGTTTTGATCGGTCTTTCGCTTAAAGCTTTAAGCTTTAGGCTGAGCTTACGGTTTTGATTGGTCTTCAGCTTTCAGCTTTTAGCTTTAGGCTTTTAGCTGAACTTTTGCCGGAGTGGCGGAACAGGCAGACGCGCGGGATTCAAAATCCCGTGGGCTTTATCGGCCCGTGCGGGTTCGACCCCCGCCTCCGGCATTTTTAGTTGGAAAGTGGGAAAGTTAGAAAGTGAGAAAGTTGGCTAGTTGAGAAGTAAACTTACTCCGCCGGTTGGGGTTCAACATAAGGCATGAGGACGTAGCCGGCTTCCTCCATATAAACGGGTTCGTCGACGTCGCGAATAAACTCTATATGTACCTTCTCTCCAATTCCGCTTCCACGCAACCTTTCCAGCACCCGCCTGTAAACCCGGACCGGATAGAACCTGTCGGGAGCAAGATCAAGATCTATCGTCCCAATCTCGTAGCGATCCCCCTCAGGAGTAACACCCCGTCGGCTGGCAATTTCATAGCGATAAGGTTTCTGCGTCCCGTAAATTTCTGAGTAAGCGACTGCATAGGGGGAGTCAAGCTCCAGCACCAGCACAATATCCATTGAACCACTCAGCCAACCATCTCGCCGTCGGATCGGACCAATTCTGAAGTTACCGGTTGAATCGAGCAGATCAGAACCCAGGCGGTCGTCGGCCACTCCCTCAGCATAGGCGTCAAAAAAACCTCCGCGGCGCTCGTAGACATGCACAGTTGCCCAACCCAGGTTCCTTACCCGTCCAGTTATGAAAAAATACCCCTCAGGTGCGGTTGGTCGACGCCCCAGCTCCCAGGGCAACCGCGGGAAAACATCGCCCAGACCAATTGTCCCCATAAGCTGAGGACGCGTCAGCTCCACCGTCTCACCCACCGGTGTGTCCGGCTGGTCCTCGGGATCCGGCGGTAGCACCACAACACGAGGCACAGTGTCCATTCCGGGCACTTCCGCAGCCACAGAAGGTAATCTCCGGCTTGGACGAGGTACAGTGACTACTTCAGCTTCAAGCGACACAACGCCACTGAAAGCTAAAAGAAACAGTAAACCCAGTAAAAATAGTCCCCACAACCAGTAATTTTTCATCAGCTACTCCCCAGAAGCGGTGATTCGGGATATTCTTCCTCTAAAAGTTGGCGCAGACGCTCAGCTTCAGACTCTTCGCCAAGCTCTTCGGCCAGACCTTTCAACTCATATATAACTTTCTCACGCTCTTGCCAGTCTTCATAAACGTAGTAGACGTGATACCAGTATTCCTCGGCATCTTCGTAGTCGTTCAGCTCCCGGGCCACTCGACCCTTCCAGAAGTAAAGTTGCGCCTGAAGATCCGCTGCCGCAGGTGTTTCCATCTCTTCTAACACCGAATTAGCTCTGGAATATTCCCCGCCATGATAAAACAGACGGGCACTCAGCAATTGATCCGCGGGTGCTGGAGATTCTATCTCCTCAATTAACTGGCGGGCAAGCGAAAAATCCTCCCGCCCATAAGCCACTTCTGCCTGCAGTGATTTGATTTCATCTGCAGTTACAAAATCCGGCTGAGCCTCGGATACTTCGCCCAACAACGACTCCGCCTTCTCGTAATTTTCGAGTTCCAGGCTAACCTGCGCCAGGCGAAATTGTGCTCTTAGCTTGATATTCGTTCGGACTGCCTTCTCGATTGATTTTTCATAACTTTCCGCTGCTTGCTGGAGCTGATCATAGAGCCGTTTTCCTTCCCCGAGCATAAAGTGAACCTCACCGTGATACCGTGAGGTTTCATAAAGTTCGATAAATTTTGGCCCCCATTCGAGCAATTCATCAATCTCTCTAAAATTGTAAAGACCGGAGAGCAGGCGATAAAATCCAGTAACAAGATGTTCATGCCCGGCAACCGGTTCCAGATTTTCCTCCAGATAGACAAGTGCCTCCAGCGGTTGGTTAAACTGGAGCCGAATATCTACAACCTGATTAATTGCTTCAGCCACAATAATCGGGTCATCCGTCATTTCGGGCAGCTCACGGTAAATTTTCTCCGCTTCTTCTAACTCCCCCAGCTCGAATAAACTTTCCGCCCAACCCTGCGTCATATCAGCCTGTTCGGCGGCGGGACTGGCCTCTATTTTTTTCCGTATTCGCTGAACTTGTTCATCGCTTTCCGGGTCAAGATCTTCCAGCTCGGTTCTAAAACTCATCCGGCGCGCTGCTGAGGCAAAGGCTGATTCGGGAAAATCGGCAGCGACGCGGTCGTAATATCGACGCGCTCTCTCATACTGGCCGGCTCGATAAGCGGCTTCCCCGGTAAAGTAAGCAAACTCAACCGGAAATTGCTGCTCCAGAACAGTTTCGTAGTTTCTAAACACCGACCAGGCCAGTGTATAACGTCCCATCTCAAGAGCGGAACGGCCAAGGGCAAAATTTACCGCTGGTTCCAGTTCGGCCGTCAGCTCTCGACGGCTGAGCTCAAGCAACAGATCAAACGATTCCGCCACCTGGCCAGTTTCATAGTAAAGCTGTGCCAGCTCATACTCCGTTTTATTGCGCGCTTCTCCGTCCGGTACCGTTTCAAGAGCCCGCTCATATGCTGATAACGCCGTGTCATAATCGCCTAATTCCATAGCTGTCCGGCCACGAATTCGGTAGAGTTCGTCCACCGGTATTTTCTCAGATGATTGAACCTGCATGAAGGTTTCATACGCGGCTTCAACCTGGCCCTGTTGATAGTAGTTCCAGCCCAGCCAGTAACGGGTCTCGTTAATAAAACCTTCGTCGGTGGAAAAATCAACTGCATCCTGGTAAGCCGAAGTCGCCTCCTCAAATCGTCCGTCGGTCATGTATGCTTTCCCTTTCAGGCGGCTGGCTCCGGCAGCAAGTTCACCACCAACTTCCGGCCAGTCAACCTCTTCCAGCAGGGTATAAGCTTCAGAGAGTTGATCCCTGTCGTATTTTATCCAGGCTAATCCGTAGGTAGCCTGAGCGACATACTGACCGGCGTCCTGTAAAAACCTGTAATTATCCTCCGCGACCTGATACTCACCGGTAGCAAGCGCTGACTCTGCACGAAAAAGTGCCATTTCGGCCGATTGCCAGCGACTTGGCACCCGTTCAGTCAGACGCAGTAAATCTTCAGGACGCTCCTGTTCCCACAACTCACGAGCAGCAAGGGTTAGCAAATTTTGCCGTAAACCGGGCGGCAGCTCTCCAAGGTTGTCTCGAATCTCCGGTGTCCAGCGACCGGCTGCCAGGTCATCCTTCAGCTCCTGCGTCTCACGATCAAGTTCGTGCTGAGCCAGCAGACGCTGGGCTGACTCCGTTAATTCTCCAGCGTCCAGCAAAAGGAAACGTGAAACCAGGGAGTCAACCTCTCCCCGGGCCCATTTCCACTTGATTAAAAAATTCTGCAAAACTGGTCTATTTTCAAGATTCTCTGTGGTTAACAGGTCGATTACTGCTGATTCACGCCCAAGCTGATCGGCAAGGTAGGCCAGCCGGTGCAGCACCAGACCGGGTTCAAAACCTGGGTTTTCCTGGTGCAATCGCAGCAGCAGATCAAAAGAACGCTCGTAATCTTCAAGATGTAGAAGTGCCTCCGCCTTCCACATCTGCGCCTGTGGCAATCGCTCGTCGTCCGGATAACTGTTGATAAACCGTCGGAACCCGCGCACAGCAATTCTGTAATTACCGTCGTTGAAAGCACGAATCGGAAATCTGAACGCTGATTCACGCTCCGCCAACCCCGGCCCTGCCGTCAGAACGATAAGAACAGCGGCGATCACCACAAAAATAATTGTTTTAACTTGTTTCATCGCAAAAACCTCCAAGTAAAGCGACATCTACTGGTTTGTTTTATCTCAGCCATAATATATTGGACTTATTGTAACTACTCATCTTATCTTTCCCCCTCACCCTAACCCTCTCCCTCCAGGGAAGAGGGGATAGATGAGTAGATAGGACATATTTTTAATTGTCTGCTGCCGGAATTTCAACGGTTGCCTCAACCTCCACTTCAGCCCCCGGCTCTTCGTAACGCCAATCCATAACCCAGCTTTTTACAGCACTATCCAGCTCCTCGTCACCGGAGGATTCAATGACCGACGCGTCGCTAACTTCGCCCCCCGCGTCGACTAACAATTTATAGCTTACCCGGACGGCTTCCTCGGGCAGAAGCCGTCCCAGGCGCGCGTATGGGAAAGAGGGGCGGTCAACAACCGACGGTTCGCGTATTTCCGCCTCGGCCGGACCCAGGTCCATAAGATCATCCGCAGACTTATCTTCAACCTCTACCAGGTCCTCAATTTCTTCAGGCACTACCGATTCAGGCGTTACTCCTTCCACCTCCGGATCCGGCTGAAACTCCGCCAGCGGACTCGCCTCTATATGGCGAGCATAGGCAGCGTCAAGCAGTCCTCGCCGCTCCGGTTCTTCCGGCCGGGACGGCCTTCGTAAGTCTTCGCTGACCCCGGTATAACTTCGCAGGCCTGCCAGGCGATCCACTTCCCTCACTGCAGCGTCAAAATGCATAGTTTCTGGATAAGCCCTGAAAGCACCCTCGCGCTGCACCGGTTCCCTCACTCTAACCCGAACAGGCTTTACCTCTACGGGCTCCCCAATAAAAACTTCCAGGTCAGCAACTGTTACCACACCCAGAAAGAAAAGGTGACAGACCAGAGATACCAGCAGATAAAAGTTAAATCCCTTACGAGACAGGAAGCTTCGTTTAGCCATCGGGTCTCCTTCCTCGTAATGTAACTTCAAAACCGAAATCCTCTATCCCGGCGGCCCTCGCCCCGGACATTACGTCAACTACCCACTGGTGCTGAGAACGAGCGTCCGCGGAGATAAGTATAACCGGATGCTCTATTTCGGCGTTCAGTCGTTGAAAAGCCTCTTCAAGCTGGCCTCGCTCCAGCCACTCCCCCGCCAAACGAACGCGCCCGTCAGCAGCCAGAAAAAGTCTTACCTCCGTCGCTGCCGGACCATCAGTAACCTCCGCTTCCGCCAGCGATACGTCCATCTGCTGCGGAATTGTCGTATAGGTTGCCGTAATTAGAAAAAATATCAGCACAAGCAAAACTATGTCCACCATTGGCACAATCTGCGGAAAAAAACTCTCGGTATCATCAAGGCGATATACTTTCATATTTACACCTCGCCGGTTTCTTCCGTGTCAACTCGTTCTGAATCACTCTTTTCTTTATCCCTGGCTATTTCAGCGTCATTTTTCTCCTCTTCAGCGACTTCAATCCCCTCTTCTGATTCCTCAGCTTCCAACTCGCTGGTTTCTTTCTCTTCCTTTGTCTCTGATGATTTCTTCTCTTTCCGCTTTTTTGAACTGGATCGCCGCGGGCGTTCCAGAACCACGCTGTCCGGATAATGAAACGCTTTCATCACTTCATGCGAAAACTCCTCAAACTCAGCCGCGTAATGGTTTACCCGGTTGCGAAAATAGCTGTGGACGACGAGAAACGGTATCCCGATCGAAAGACCCACCGCTGTAGTTATGAGAGCCTGACTGATACCCTGGCCGACGGCCATCGGATCAGCCCCCGCACCTATAGAAACTTCTCCCATAGCCCTAATCATTCCAATCACGGTCCCCAGCAGACCGATTAATGGTGAAACCTGGGCCAGTATACCCAGCATCCGCACGCGCCGGCTTATGTTGCGCACGTGCAGGCTAGCCACGGAAGCCATCTCCGAAAGCATGTCTTCTTTGGGCAGTTCTGCTACTAACTGAGCCGAGCTGACTATCTCCGCCATTGGCAGTGGCGACTCCTTTTTTGCTTGATCAATTTGTTCTTTTTTACCCCGCTTTATTGCCAGCAACAGGCTAACGGCGGCGCTTTCCTGGAAAAGACGCTCACGTCGTAAAACGATAAGTTTCTCCAGGATAATTGCCAGGCCGGCGATTGAGACGAAAAAGAGAACGTATATAAGCACACCGCCCTGACTGACAAGCTGCTGCCATCCTTCCCAGGAATATCTCAATAACCACATAGCTCTAACTCCTCCTATTATTGTGTTTAAAGGTTTTCATCCGTGCAAATCTGTGTTTATCCGTGCCCGCCCGTGTCCTAACGTCCCGAATACTAAAAATTCACCGTGCCTCCGGTGCGGATAATATTCCCATTTTCTTCCTGCATATAACCCAGCCGGAAGGAAAATCGCTCAAATTGAAAATCAAGGTTACCGGCCATTCCATCGTTATCCTCGTATATGTTGTGATAACCAACAGCCAGACTGACGTGGGGAGAATATAAAAAACGTAGCCCCCCGGCCACTCCAATCTGTTGATCGTCATCAGTATTACTGTTCTCATCTTCAAGATAAACGGCATCCGCCGTTATCCCCAACCTGGTCTGAAACAGATACCAAGCCACACCCGCCCTGTATTGAGGTGGAAGCTTGTTTTGTTTATCGTCAACCTTCAAGGAACCGTTTATGTTTTTTCCTACGGCACCGAGCCATAAGTCAGGCGTCATTCGAAAAATCGCCCCGACGTCCATACTTCCGGCAGTCTCTCTGTCGTAGTCAAAGTCAATTTTAGAAGTCATTACATTCCCGGTCACTCCAAGAGCCAGTCTATCTGTAAGAAGCTGGCTGTAAGTGAGACCTGCTTTAAATTCATTGCCCTGGGGCCGATAGAGGTCATCGGGCTCTTCCGGTTCAAGTTCGCCGTAATCAAGCCACGTGAATTGGGTTGAAAAAGCACCGCCACCACGCATCGGATGCGCCAGGGCAGCGCTTACAAGGTCCCATCCTTCACCCCAGCGCTGGTATTCAACGCTGAACTGGTTTGAAGCTATACGGCTAACGGCCGCCGGATTAGTAAAGCCTGCCTGTGCCGCTCGTGCATCAGCGGCGTAAGCCTGACCGACTCCCATGTTAAAAACCGGCAGATTCCAGCGCTCAAGATTGTCCCCCAGGGCCACCTCCTGCACCGTCTTACCAGCATACAGCGGACTCGCCCCCAGAAAGAACCCTATTATTAATATAGAAAAAATGACTGCCTTCATTACTTTATTAATACCACCTTTAAATGAAATCAGTCTCCTCAACAGTATCTTTCCATACGAAAAAAATAATCTTCCAGCTCTCAGTTCCCTCCCCTGAGAAGGAACAAAGTTTCCGCCTTTTAATCCCCTCCCCCCTGGAGGGGGAGGGTTAGGGTGGGGGGGAGAATTAGAAAAAGAAACAGTAAAATGTCTCTCTAAATTTTTCATGATTCATCAAGCCCCTTTAAAATTTGCTCCAATACTTTATCTATCTCTTTTAAAACTTCGTTGTTCCAAAACCTTAATACAGTAAATCCTTCACTATTCAACCGATCAGTTCTCTCATCATCATACGTCTTATTTTTTTGGTGCTGACCACCGTCTAACTCCACAATAAACTTTTTTTCAAAACATTCCACAATATATTTATCTATTGGCTGCTGACGTCGAAATTTATAGTCATCCAAATTTTTCTTCCTCAGGTGATACCAAAGTTTTTCTTCAGCATCTGTCATATTTTTCCGCAAGTGCTTCGCTTTTTCAACATTTTTCTTTTGATATTTACGTTTCATAATTCAACTTCCCCCTCCCCTTAATCCCCTCCCTCCAGGGGAGGGGAGATATTTCGGGGGCTATGGCCTTTCCTATTCATTGGTTATCCCTCGCATTCTGCAGGTATTCCCGCGCCTTTTCATAATTACCAATCTGGTAATAAGCCTGTCCAAGCTGCCTGTATACACCGCTCTGTCCGGGAGCATCCCGCAGACTCTGCTCCCACAACTCGATTGCCTGCTCGTAGTTACCTGCCTCTAAGTGCTGCTCGGCGCGCGAGTTAAGCTCAGCGTTTTCCTCATCAATTTCTTCACTGCGTTCTGGAATTAGCTCCTTAAGATCTCGCTCCAGCCCCTCGCGGAAGCGACGCCGTTCTTCAGGGTCTACAATCTCCGGTCGTTCCCTGATCAACCTTTCCTCGGGCCGGTGACCAAACTCGAAAGACATCGAGAAGACGTGACTGGCTTCCAGGTTTGTGCGATCAGAGTAACTGTAATCAAAAGCAAACTGACCATCATTAACTCCAAGACCGGTATAAAATTGCCCGTCGTCGCTATAATCACGCGAAGTAGAATAACCGGCCCGCAGGTCGAGAAAATTAACGAGATTATACTCCGCACCCAGGGCAAAATAAGTGATATTTTCCGGCTGATAATATATTAGATCGTTGGCCAACGTTAAACGCCTCTCAAAGGGCTGAAAGTCATAAGCCCAACCGGCGCGAACAGTACGCGGCAGTGGATCTCCTTCTTCAATAAATTTGATATCCGGCCCCAGGTTCTGCACCACCGCTCCAAGACGCAGCGGTGTCCGCGGAGAACTGTAATGCAGGCCAAGATCGAGCGCATAACTGCTGGCATCATAGTCAGCCAGTTGTTCACGAATGTATTTGGCGCCTGCTCCCAGAGACAGACCATAACGACTTCCGTAAGCGTAGTTTAACGAAAACGAACCGCTGTAATTTGTAAAATCAGAACCGTCCTCCCACTCTGAGCGGTAGTAATCAGTGGTGTGTAACAATCTCCCTCCCACGCCAACAGTATGACTGGCCCCAAACGGATAAGCCAGGCTCAAATATTCGTTGTCAATATCTAAATCGGGAAATAGCTGCTCGTGGCTGACGCTGAATACGCCCCGTTCCAACCGGCTCATGCCGGCCGGATTCCAGTACATTCCGAAACCGTCATCAGAAACAGCCGTATAGGCGCCGGCCATAGCCGTAGCTCGCGGGCCCGCCTTGACACGCAGGAAATCCGCGCCGACTATACCGACGTCACCAGCCCACACCGGAGAAATCCCCAAACATAAAAACAGTATTACTGTCAATATTACCAAGGGCTCTATTTTTCGACTACTCATAACACTTCACCCCACAAGGGGTAAAAGTTTCTCTCGCCAACATACCACAAACCATCTTCTGGCACGCAGATCCCGCCGCTAACTTTCGCCCCCTCGCCCCATCTCCCCATCCCCCCATCGACACTCCACGTTCCCCGCCCTTGAACTTGACCTTCGCTCTTGTTGTTGACGCCAAGCGCGAAGCGCCCCGCGATCGTTTACTTAACAAGGGTAACCTTGCCCCTTTCGACGCCATATTGTGATTTAATCACGTAGACATAGGTACCACTGGCCACGTAACTGCCGCGGTCGTTCTTGCCCCACCAGCGGGCTTTGTTACCGCTTTCGCGAAAGTCTATGCCCCGTCCAACAGTCAACCGCCGCACCATCTGTCCCTGCACGTTGTAGAGGAAGATCTCCATACCGTCATCTGCCGGCAGATCCTGGAATACGAACGGGTCGCCTTCAAGCGGTTTAAACGGCGACGGCCAGGTTCTGACCTCATCCAGCGTATCGATGTGGTCGGGATCGGGATCGGGCGTCCAGACAGTGGTATCTTCCCCGGCCAGGGCAGCATCCATAACGTCCGTATTAACCGAGGCTCTAATGTAAGTAGTTTCGCCACGCACCTCAAGGAAGGGCGTCTTGCCTTCCAACGCCGGGTGTTCATCAAAACGTGAATGTCCCTCCGTAAAGCCAAACTCAAGCTCATAGAGTGGAATATCTGCATCTTCATCCTCTTCCAGAACTATGTCAAGTTCTGAACCGGTTAATTTATCACCATATTTATCCTCGGACCAAATGCTTACCGGCAGCGTATCGCCAATAGACGGCTGCTCTGCCCTGATCATACCAAGAGGTTCTCCCGCTTCGTCCGTCCGCCCCACGTATTTTTCTTCCCTGAAATAGAGCGGCTCGGGTTCTTCGGCAGTTACTGGAATCACTACTGTATCTGCTCCGCGGCCTCGTTTAGAATCCACCCAGGCACTGTCGGGATGGCTGGTTTCTGCCACAATAGTTATCGTATCGGCTTCAAAATTACTATCCAGATCTATCTCTAGACCAATATATTTGGTATCCATAGAATCAACTATAGACTCTATTCTGCCGGTAGAATCAATAGTATCCCCATCTACATCTGTTAGTCTGATACTTTCTATGCCCGTTTCTCCAGCAACTGAAGTATCCGCGGAAAGACTGAACTCATCCGGCGCATTCCCCAGATTCCAGGCCTCAATGTCAATTATGTCAGATGCGCCCGGCAACATTCTATGCTCGTTATGTTCGGGTATCAGGTGTGGGAACGCAAGCGTATCCACACTTGCCGAAACTTCTGCCGGAGTCATATACGTAGTATCTCCGCCGTCTCGGTTACGGGCGATCATAACCATTTCACCGGGACCGGCCGGCAGGCGATTATCAGGTGTTTTAGCATTCTCAATTACTGTTCCTACAGGGGTCGTATCCGTCTCCAAATCATACTCAAATCTTCCTTCTACCGGACTAACACACAGCAGCAGAACGAGCAGACCAATCCCACAGAGCAGATAACGGGACCAATTGCGGAAAAGCCCGCTCATCCTGCTGGTTTCATTCATGCGTTACACCTCACTTTTGAACCACAGATTTCACAGATAAAATTCGGATTTAATTCAAAATAAACATCTTTTTGGCACGCAGATCCCGCAGATAACTTCGGATTTATGGTCAAGCCCTTGCTTTGGGCGGGCTGTGAACCGCTAAACCTAAATCCTGTCAATCCTGTCAATTGCCTCACGCCCTTGAACTTGACCTTGATTCCCACGCGCTTTCGCCCCCTCGCCCTATCGCCCCACCGCCCCATCGACACTCCACGCGGTACCAAACACACAGGAGGTGCACTTAGACTCGAATTCGCCGCAGAGGTCCCTGGATGCGATACAGGCCACCCCTGCAAATTACACCGGTCCGCAGACCATCGCTTGCCCTGTCGCAAATCACGCACTAATTTGCTTCGGAGCCGGCCGCGGCTCCTATTGAACTGTTCCGGGCAACCACGCCTGCTCAGCACTGATTCCCGGGTCGAGTCTATACTGCTTCGGTCATTCAAAAGATCCATCCTTTCTTCTGCAAATTCAAATCACCTGCAAGTTGAGCAAGCCCCTCTCAACAGATCATCAACCTCAATCTAAAGGCTCCGGCCCGCTCAGACATTCCCGATCACCGACCGGTTATCCGGAACTGTCCTGCCTGCACAAGCTGCACGCCTTACAACCAACCCACCGGCAGCCTGCCGCAAGTATACAGCCGAACTACCGCAGTCCTGAGACCACCCAATAAAAAACATCATCAGTTGATCTGAACAGTGAATTCAACTAACCGGTTACCAGGCACATTTTCATTAAAATCCGGGTCTTCATCACCGTAAGGCCCTATCTCATGAAAATGCCAGCGGAGCATCTCTACGTCCGTATCGCCATCTGTAGGTTCTTCACCGGTGAAATCATCGTAGTCGTAACCATCCGCATACTCGAATTCATCCGCTTCACCTTGCTCCCCCGAATAATACGTCGTATGCTCCGGAATAGCATCGATGATCTCGATATCGGTCGCCGTGTCACCACCATGGTTGGAAACAGCTATCTCATAACTAATCGTGTCACCAGGGCGCCGGCGCCAGTCTTCAACATCCAGTGCTTGCTTATCGATAGCCATATCCGGACCTAGGACCTGAGTTACAAACCAGCCGGTCTGGGTGTCAAAACGGTCCTCTTCAACCGGCATTCCACGCTCCCAGCCGTCACCGTAGGGATATTCCCCCTCGTGAGTAGGGGCGTTATTGGTCACCTGAAACCTGGACTTTATCCAGTCTTGATCACTTACATTTCCGTCGGAGGTAACGACAAGATAAATTGTCTTTACCTCGCCGTAGGACCAGCCAGATATTTCACCGTCGACAAGATTTCCATCTTGCCCGGCTCCGACCGCGTCCTGGGAACCATCAAAATCTGCCGCAGTATTGGCACCGTCTTCGTAGTAAAGCTCGACTGTAAACTCTCCTTCCTCTTCATCCGGGTCCAATTCTTCGACATAATTCTCGTGCAGCGCGTCGTAGTCGATGTTTACGTAGTTGTTACTCATGTTCATCACCTGCACGGCTCGCACCACCGAGTCGCTGGCTGTAATCGACACCGTGTCGGCCGGATCGTAATCCTCTAGATCAGAACCGTCACTCATCTCAACCTCACGGAAAATTTGCTCGAAATCCTGTCCTTCGACCGTGGAGGAGTCAGGCCGGGCAATATAGGACATGTCCCAGCCGGTATCGACGTTATCCTCAATTTGATCCGCTATAGCATAACTGGTGTCGGCTCCCTGCAAGTTTCTCCAACGCAGGGCCAGTTCACCAGGGTCGCCGGGCAGTTCCTGCGGGCCCGGATCAATAGCGTTAATTATCTCCTCCATCGCCTTGGTTATCGTGTCACCGTCATCAACCGCACTCTCCATCGAGATCTTGTCCGTGTCGGACTCTACTGCCTGTGAGGGCGATGGGCTCACAGCCAGTCCAAAGGCAGCAACAAAAGTCACTGCAAGAAAAAGAATTAAAATCTGTTTAAATCGCATCGTTAGAACCTCCTGTGTGTGTGATACTGCAAGATTAATTGTGCGTAATGTAACGTCGTACTGTGCTGCTAATGCTGTCCTTTGCTACAATACTTGTCGTATCACCTCCCGTTGTTGGCGGGGAGCAGGGCGCAGGGGGCGGGGGGCTAAACCCGTAAACCCTTAAAATCCTCTGCTCGCAGACCGTAAAATAATCGATCATTTCCATTTTATTTCCCTCTCCTTTTTTAAGACTTTCTCAAACTTTTTTGAAAATTCGTTATTTGTCGGGATAATTGCTCAAGTTCTGTCACAATATCCTTACAAGGGTCAGGATCAATTAACCCACGTCTACGAAAAACTGTAAGCATATTTACGTTCTCGAAAATAGAACGCCGTGCAATTCCCAAAAATCGGCTAAACTCCTTATCACTATCACAACCGGCTCCTTCCGCGATATTATTAGATACAGACAAAGCAGCTCCGTTAAGCTGCTCAGCAAATTTATACTTTTTCTTTTGCGCGATTTCCTCCGCTATGTCATAAAGCTTGTCTCCCACGTTTATTGCCATTTTCCAAATTTCAAACTTCATAAAGCGAAACGGCTCGTCTTGCATCTCAAATCACTCCTAAAAATCTTTTGGCGGGGAGCAGGGGACCGAGGGCTGGGGACCCGTTAACTCCTGAAAACCCTTGCTTAACCTGCTCTGCCTTGAGATATCCATCATCACTCATCAGTAACCTCTCCAGCTCAATTTCCTTTCTTGGTTTTGAACTGCTTTTTTTCTCGTTTTTGCTCTTAATTTTGCACTTGCCTTTGTCTTTTGCTCCACGCTCCCCGCCCCACGCGCCCTTCCCTCGCACTTGAACTTGACGTTAGCCCCCTGCCCCCTGCCCCACGCCCCCCGCTGCTCTTTAGTTAATCCAAACTTCAAAACGCACCACCCTTTCACCGGTATCAGGAGCTTCCCAGTCAATCTCCCAATCTTCCGGATCAATTCCCTCGTTATATTCAATCTCATCGTACGTCCAGCGTATCTTTTTCACGTTTTCCGGTTCGTCCACATCCCAATCCTCACCGTCATACTCACTTTCAAATTCAACCGTCAGATTATCCTGCAGAATGGTATCCCCTTCGGCACTTTCCGGCACATAAGTAGTATGCTCTGGAATCGCATCCACAACCTCAATTTCCGTCGCCTTGTCACTACCGTAGTTAACTATCGCTATCTCATACCCGACCGTATCTCCGGGTCGCATCCTCCACGCGCCCGTATCACGCGCCCGCTTATCAATCATCATACGCGGACCGGTTATCTCGGTCACAAAGTAACCCCACTGGGTGTCAAACCGGTCCTCAGCAGTCGGCAGGCCGCGCTCCCAGCTATCACCACTGGTGCTGGCATCGTCGTCATGCACCGGCGCGTTGTTGGTTATGAAGAACTCCGACTCCACGTAGTCGCCGTCACTGACCTGGTCATCAGCACTGATCACGAGGTAGATAGTCTTGACCTCGCCCATCGTCCAGCCGTCGATATCACCGTCAGCTCCATCAACACGAGTTATTCCCCCACCAACGTCACCGCTATCAAAATCAGTCGCTTCCCGGAAACCGTCCTCGTAAAACAGCTCCAGGCTGAAGGAACCTTCTTCGATCTGATCTATCTCTTCGGCTATCGTGTCGTGGTAGCCGCTGAAGTCGATATCGACGTAATTGTTGGAAAGATTAGCCACCTGGACGGCCCGAACCACCGAGTCACCGGCGCTCATACTGACCGTATCGGCGCCGATATTACGTTCTTCTTCCGTGCCAAACCGGGCCCGGCTGAATACTGGTTCGTCGGCACCATCGACGTCAATAGTGGAAGAATCAGCCGCCGCAATATCCGACATGTCCCAGCCGGTGTCGACACTGTCGGTCACTGTCTGCTCCGGCGCTTTCCAGCCGGTGTCACCGCCGGCAAGGTTGGTCCAGTTGACGACAAGCTCACCGTGGGTATCGGGATAACGCTGCTGCGTGGCGGCAGTGTCAAAGGCGTTGACTATCTCCGTCAGCGCCCGCGTCACACCAACATCAACCGTGGTCTCCTCGGCCACAGCCTGCCCCGCCGGCAGAGCAATCCCCACAGCTGCCAGAGACAGACCAACAAGAACCGAAACCAACCACTGATTACGTTTCATTAGAATGAACCCCTTATTGGCGGGGAGCAGGGCGCAGGGGGCGGGGGGCTAAACCCGTTAACCCCTGAAAACCTCTGACCAACCTGCTTCGCCTCAAAGTGTTCTGCATCGTCCATCTTTAATCAGTCCTATTCACTTGCGTTCCGCGGTTTTGAACTGCTTTTTGCTCTTGATTTTGCTCCACGCGCCCCGCTCCATGCCCCATCACCCCACCGCCCCATCGACACTCCACGTCCCCCTCCGCCCTTGAACTTGACCTTGATTTCCACGAACTTTCGCCTGTTCGCATGCTCGCCTGTTCTCCTGCTCGACGCTTCACGCAGTACCAAACACACAGGAGGTTCAACTGCCGGTTCGGGTGCAGTCTTCCCCGACGTTTTCACGCAGGAAGACGGCCATCGCTTGTCCCGGAGCAAATCACTCACTAATTCGTGTCGAGACACCGCACGCCCTTTATTCAACTGCACCGGTGCACCGCCGAAAAACGATGCTTCCCGGGTCGTAAAGTTCAACTTCGCTGTAACCAATAGATCCATCCTTTCAAGGGTGTTCTCATTGCACTCCTCAAAAAATCGAAACACTGCACCCCTTCACTACTTACTCAGCCGGGAAAAATCTTTCCCCGGCCTCCATCAGACCGACTCCGCTCGTTAGTCAATGGTGACGGAGAAGCTAAGCTCCAGTGATCCGTATTCACCATCTTCCTGATCCGCCGGGATCGTGTCGTAATACCACCTGATCATCTCAGTAGCGTCATCATCCGCGTCATCAAAATTGTCAGCGTTGAGATTGTCAGAAAAATCTATATCAACAGATTCTCCATAATCAGGATCATCACCGGCGGCTGATCCGGCGATATAAGTGGTATGCTGCGGTATAGCGTCAATAATCGTCACGCCCGACGCCGTATCGCTACCGATGTTATCCACTGTCAGGGTGTAATCTATAGTGTCTCCAGGTCGTGTGCGACCGCTTGGAGTATCGTGGGACTTGTCGATTTGGATAACCGGTCCCTCGACAACTGTCCAGAATAAACCGGTTTGTGTGTCATATTGATCCTCTCCGACAGGCACGCCTCGCTCCCAGGCATCACCGCTTCCGGAAGGATCTCTAACCGGTGCGTTATTAGTCACCCAGAAATCAGATTTGATCTCATCGCCGTCAGCAGCATCAACGCCAGACTTTACAACTAGAAACAGGGTCTTAACTTCACCCATAGTCCAACCCGTCACGTCACCGTCGGAGCCTCCTACTCCTTCGAGATCTTCATCTGGCAAAGTGTAAAAGTCTTCCGCCGTGTAAGACCCATCAGCGTAATGCAACTCCAATGTGAAGGTGTCGTTGCCATCGGTAAATTCATTTTGATAACCCTCACCAATTAAATGATACGCAGAGAAATCAATCTCGACGTAGTTATTGCCGAGATTGGCAATCTCCACGGCTCGCACCCTGGTGTCGTTAGCTGCTATCGACTCAGTTTCACCAAATACATCCGTTACTGCGAGGCCTTCAAAATGAGTTGTATCGTGGATATCCGACATGTCCCAGCCGGTGTCGACGGTGTCCGTAACCCGATCCTCGGGTGCAGACCAACCAGTGTCACCACCGGCAAGGTTGGTCCAGCGTGAGACAACTTCACCGCGGGCGTTTGGAAAACGTTCGTCAACCGCCGCGGTGTCAAAAGCGTTGATAATCTGCTCCATCGCTCGGGTTACTCCAACATCAACTGTGTCATCGGCCTGCGCGGGCGATGGGTTCCACGCGAAACCAATTGCAATAGCGATCGCTACTGCAACCAATAAAGTGAATAATCTTCTGACTTTCATCGTTAGAACCTCCTGTGAGTGTGATACTGCGAATTTAGGTTGTGCGTAATGTAACGTCGCGCTGTGCTACCAATGCTGTCACTTACTGCAAAAATTGTCTTATCACCTCCTGTACTGATCGAGCTTGCGAACTTGCGAGCATGCGAGCTTGCGAAAATGCAAAGTCAACAACATCCTGTACTGATCGAAGTTCATTCAATTCTCCAGCACCCACTTTTGGTTGTCTTTGATCATTCGTGATA
>Ga0207421_10000258_pt1 | contig 66681 bp, 55 predicted proteins | sample SodLakKL_010_SED_4_FD_187542 | JGI IMG/M metagenome (GOLD analysis project Ga0207421, IMG submission 187542) | Alkaline sediment microbial communities from Lake Tanatar, Kulunda Steppe, Russia - 8KL_010_SED (SPAdes) (version 2) | ecosystem: Environmental > Aquatic > Non-marine Saline and...
TGCCCGTCGCCGGTCGCGATCGCTTTGACGCCGGCGAGGGAACGATGACCATCAACGTTCTATCGCTGTTTCCGGTTGTTGACAGCAAGAACAACGAGCGTATCAACACCGGCGCATTGCAGCGGTATCTGGGAGAAATGGTGTGGTTTCCCTCGGCCGCCCTTAGCCCGTATGTCACGTGGGAGCAGGTCGGGGAGCATGCGGCCCGGGCTACGATGTCGGTTGGAGGGACAACCGACGCCGGCACGTTTTATTTCAACGAGGCGGGCGAGGTGAGTCGCTACAGCGCGATGCGGTATCGCGGAGACGACGAGACCGCCGAGCGGAGGGCCTGGGTCATAGACGTCCTCGAGACCCGGGAAATGGAGGGGTTGCGGATCCCGACGCAGATGGAGGTCACCTGGAAGCTGGACGAGGGCGACTGGACGTGGCTGCAGCTTGAAGTTACCGACATCGAGTACAACACGCCGCAGCTCTATTGAGGGCGAGGGGCAAGGCGCACAATCATCTCTCGGCTCTACCGCTCTCGGCAATACCGACGCCGGCCCCTCCGTCAACACCGCCCTACCACGCGGGTCGAGAAGCAACCCTGGCAAACGGCGATGGCCTTTTCCGTAGGCCGACCCCGCTATACGAAGGAAAGGGATGCAACCACCACCTACGCGATGGCGGCGATGGCGGACTCCTACGGAGCGCTTCTGTCCGCGCCGCGCCTGGCCAGGCTGTCGTCCGCCGTTCGTCGCCCGAAGACGGCCAAACGCCGTCTGCTGCGTCCCTTTTCGGCCGCGCTATGTTGGATGCGGGCGCTGCTCCGCGACAGCGACACCGTTGCATAGGCCCCTGACTACTCACTTTCCGGCTGAGAACAATGAAAATATGCATCGACCCCGGGCACGGCGGCAGCGACCCCGGCGCCGTGGGAAAAACCCCTTTTGTGTTGAAAGAGAAAGACTTCAACCTGGCGCTGTCGCTTCTACTGCGCGACGCGCTTGAGGCGGAGCATGAGGTGATCATGACGCGCTATGTCGACCGTGCCCTTAGCCTCTCGGGGCGAGCGAAGTTCGCGAACCGGTACGCCGCGGACCTTTTTATCAGCATCCATGCCAATGCTGCCGCTGTAACGAGCGCTGAGGGGATGGAGGTGTTTCACTTCCCCGGCTCCCAGCGAGGAAACCAATTGGCGGGCACGGTGCTGCGTGAGATGCTGCATGCGTTTCCCGACCACCGGGACCGTGGCGTGAAGGCGGCGAACTTTACCGTTCTCCGCCTAACGCAGATGCCGGCTATACTGGTGGAAGCCGAATTCCTGAGCAATCCGGATCAACTGGAATTTCTCGCCGACGCAGCAAATCAGAAGCGAATGGCGAGCGCTATTGCGCGGGGGTTGCCTGCCGTCTTGTGAGCTGCCTGAGTCAGGTGGGACACGAGTAAGAGGGCTTCCCTGACGGCTGGTCGCTGCGTTCGCGATACCGAGATTGCGGCGGTATCCCGTACCGACCCCCACCCACCCATCTGGCGGAGCGGATCCGTCCCGAGAAGGAGCGCCAGTGGCATTATCGCGCTCAAATCCGACTTGCGCAACCACGTGCTCCGTCCCCCCATGCCGCCCTCCTGAGACGCCCTTGACACCGTCATAGGCATCAGGTGAAGAGCCGCGCAGCATGCCCACGGCCGCCTAAATGGCGGGGTCGTCCGGGACGTTGGGGTTGTTGTCGCGCTCCTGTTGCGGGTAGGGATAGAAGTTGCGGTTGCGCGCAAACGGGTCGTCAGGGTCGGGCGCGCCGGGGCCAAGGCGACGGCTGTCCTCCAGGCCCAGCCCCTGCATGAAGAGCTCCGCGCGGCGCTGCCGCCAGATCTCTTCCAGCAGGGCGGCTTCCGTAACGGGACCCGTATAGGCGTCGAGCCCAGCGCCCAGACCGAAGGGGTCCTCCGCAGCCGTCTTGGTCCGGACGGCGTCGATCTCCGCTACAGCATCCTCCAGCGCACCGCCTCCACGGACGATGGCCTCTGCGCGAATGAGGGCCATCTCCCCGGGTACGTACAACGGAATCGGCGTGGTGAGGGACGAGAAGAACCCGTCTACCGCACGTACTTCAAAGTCGTTGTCCGTCGTGTCGAGCGGCGCGCTTGTATGAAACTCGAGCCGCTCGTCCCCAGCCTCGGTCAGCAGTGACCCGAAGTTATTGCGCGGAGCCAGGGCTTCTGCCTGCACGATCTGCGCCCATACGGGATTCTGACTCAGGTCGTCGTACGGGAAGGTGGAGGTCGCCGACGGATCTACCGCATCGGCAGCACGCTCGGCCCGACCGTAGTTGCCCGCAAACAGGTGATACCGTGCCCGGTAGGCATGCAGCGTGTTTTCGAGGTCGATGCCCGGCGCCAGGATCGTGTTTAGGAAATCACCGGACGGGGGCGTCGTTTCGACGAGGGTCACCGCCTCCTCCAGCAGGCGAATGGCTTCCTCGAAGAGCTCGACGCGCGCCACAAAGGTCGCATCGCCCGCCCGGTCCACCGTCAGCGCCCCCTGCTCGAACGTCTGCGCAATATTGCCGAGCGCCATGGCCTTGAAGAGATGCGCCGTGGCGACGAGGCCGCTGAGCGTGCCCTCTTCAAACGGAAGATCAGGGGCATTCTGGATCACTTCCTCGGCCATGCCTACAACCCGGTAGTTACGCGACCATGACTGCAGCACGTTGGCGTTTGTGTTGGGCAGCGCCTGCCCACCGGCCTCCAGGTTGATCAGGTTGGCAAACGTCGTCGTGACCGCCACTTCGCGGCTCGTCGTGCCGGTGTTCAGAATGTTGGCCTGCAGCGCCGTCGTGGCGTAGAACTCTTGTAGGCCCACGGCGAGGGCCTCAATGCCTTCCGTGGTGGTAAGCACCTGCTCCTCCGACGGGTTGTTCGGGTTGGTGATATCAAAATCACAGCCCGCAAAGAGAAGCACGGCGGTGAGGCAAAGAAAGGAGAGATAGGACGTTGCCGGGCGCATAATCATCAGTCGGTCAGTCGCGTTATCGTCGTTGGAGGAAGCGGACCTGCGGAGGCGTCGCTAAAAGTTGAGCGTCGCCCCGAGGGAGAAGCTCCGCGGAATGGGGACCTCCACAAAGTCAAAGTTGCGCGTAGTGGTGCGCTGCCCGCCCACGTTCACTTCAGGGTCGTAGCCGCTGTAGGTATCGATGGAGAAGAGGTTGCGGGCCGCCACGTTCAGCCGGATACTCTCGACGGGTAGCTGTGAGGGAAAGAGCGTGTACGAAAGGGACAGCTCGCGCAGCTTGATAAACGACCCATCTTCTACCCAGTGCTCAAAGATGCCGAAGGCGCTGCCGGTATACCCCGCCGGCAGATCGCCTTCCAGCTCGCGCTGATAGTCCTTCAGCGTACCAAACGCGCTCAATGCCGCCAGGCGACGGGTAAAGTTGAAGACGTCCTGGCCGTAGACGGCATCGATCTGCGCACGGAGGCGCAGGTTTTGCGCGATCTCAAACTCGTTCGTCCACGACGCGGTGAAATCGGGCGTCGGATCCCCGATGATCTGGTTTCCCACCGCTTGCGCCGGGACGCCATCGCCGGCTTCCTGCGGCGTGCCTGTGGCCAGACGGTACAGCCCATCGCTGTCTCGCTGCAGAATGTTGCCGTTTCGATCAAGGACGTTGCCGTTCGCATCCCGCTCGAAGGCGGAGCCGAAGAAGACGCCAATCGGCTCTCCGTTGACGGCCCCGGTAAGACCGAAGGAATCCGGGAAAATGAGCACGTCTTCCTCGATCCCGCTCACCTCATTACGGTTGGTATCAAAGATGAAGGTGGACGTCCACCGGAGGTTTTCCCGGTTGACCGGGACGGCCATAATCATCAGCTCGAGGCCTTCATTCTTGAGCGTGCCGATGTTTTGGAGCCGGTTCAGGAAGCCCGAGGTGGGCGCTACCGAGCGATTCAGCAGCAGGTCGGTGGTGTTCTGGTTGTAATAGGTGGCCTCGATGGAGAGGCGCCGGTCGAAGAGGCCGGCGTCGATCCCCACCTCGATCTCCCGCTGCCGCTCGGGCCGCACGTCCAGCGCGCCGAGCTGTGCTGAGGGCTGCAGCCCCGGCTGACCAATGTAGGACTGCGGGCCGAAGTTGGTGAAGCGATCGAAGGGGCCAATCGCGGTCAAGCCACCCGACCACCCGATGGACGAGCGCAGCTTGAAGTGCTCCAGCGTACGCCCCAGGCTCGTGTTCTGCCAGAAGGCTTCGTCAGAGATCACGTAGGCAGCACTTGTTTTCGGGTAGAACTGCAGGCGCTCATCCTCTCCAAATACGGAGGAGGCATCCATCCGCAGCGCCCCCGTTAGGAACAGCCGCTCGCCAAACCCAAGTTTCTGCTGCACAAAGAGCCCGGCAATGGCCCGCTCGCCGCGCGACTCGCCAAAGACGCGCGAGGTGGTCCCGCTTTGCACCACCCGCGACACCGGCGAGAGCGTCTGCGACTCCGCGCTAAAGACGGTCGTCTCGTCGTACTGCAGCGTGCCGCCAAGCAGCGTTGTCGATTCGATGGCAGGCGAAAGCGCGGTGCGGTACTGGATGTTGAGATCGTTGTTGACCTGCAGCACACTACGCTCGGCGCGGCGTGTGAAGCCTTCGCCCAGCCCAGGGGCGGAGGTGCCGCGCGGAATGAACGCGGTCGCGCTCTGTTCGCTCTCATCGAGGCCCAGCACATAGCTGATGGAAAGGTTATCCGTCGGCGTGAGGTTGAGCCGGGCGCTTCCAAGGAATCGGTTGGTGCTCTGGTCAAAGTCGTACCGCTGCTGCACCTCCAGCGGGTTGGCCAGGATGCCCGCATTCGGAAACTGCCCCAACTCATTGGGCCGTGGATCAAAGGTGTTAGGGCCGAAGATAAAGCCCGTCAACGCGCCATAGTTGGAGTTCAGCCCGCCGTTGGGAATGTCGGTGGTAGTGCTGCGAGCAAAACTGGCGCTGCCCGAAAGGGTGGCCCAGTCGGCCAGGCGCTGCTCCAGGCGTACGCGGCCATTCAACCGGCGGAAGTCGTTGCCGTCCACGATGCCTTGGTTAACAAAGTGACCGCCCGAGATGGCGTACGTGGTCGTTTCGCTTCCGCCGGAGATGGACAGGTTCTGCTCGGTGCCCCAAGCCCGCTGAAAGATGAAGTCCTGAAAGTCGAACCGTCCGCCGTCTTCCGGCAGCACGTTGCCCGCATTGTCGATGAACGCTCCGTCCTCGTTTCGGGCCATGTTGACGTCCAGCGTGCGCCGCACCGCTTCCGTCTGTACGCGGGAGGTGAAGGCGATCCGCGGAGCGCCCTGCTGGCCACGCTTGGTAAAGATCTCGATGACGCCGTTATTCGCCCGGGACCCGTACAGGGCGGCAGCAGCAGCGCCCTTCACCACCTCGATTCGCTCAATGTCCTGCGGGTTGATATCTACCAGCCGGTTTTGCGCGCCGCCACCCAGCAGGAGAAGCTCGGGCGAGTCGTTGTTGATGATGACGCCATCTACGATGTAGAGGGGCTGCGCGTCGCCCAGCACTGTGCTGGTGCCCCGCAGCCGCACCGAAATCCCGCCGGCTGGGTTGCCCGAGTTCTGCTGGACCTGCGCCCCGGCGATACGCCCCTGCAGGGCCCGGTCGAGCGAGACGCTGGGGGAGTCTTCAAGGTCGCGTGCATCGATCGTCGCAATCGCATTGCCCAGCTCGCGGCGCTCGGTAGGGAGCCCGGTGCCCGTCACCACCACCTCGTCAATGCCCAGGATGTCCGGGTTCATTTCGATTGTCTCAAGCACCACCTCGTCCGCCTCGCCCAGCGTAACCGTCTGGCGCTCGGTACGGAAGCCCACGAAAGTGTACCGGACCTCGTACGCACCCGGGGCGAGGCGCGCGGTGAACGAGAAGGTCCCCTCAGGACTGGCTATCGTCCCAAATCGGGTGCCACGGATGCTCACGTTGGCGCCGGGCAGCGGCCCTCCGGTCTCACCGTCAATGATCTCGCCGGAGAGGGTGTAGGTGCGCTCTTGAGCTGCGGCCGGGGTGGTGCCCCAGAGCGTAAAGCAGGCGATAAGGAGTCCGACAAACAGGTAGCGGTGGCGCATGATCATGGGCGTAAGGGATCGACCAGGGGGCGTAAGGCGGGGGCCGTGGATGGGTTAGATTCTGCGGCGACCTATATCCCGACCGTCGGGCTCACGCCGCACTATTAACCCTTTGCAGAAATGTTAACTCTAAGTAAAGAAGCGATCGGATCATTAGCAACACAGACGCTCACCGGGCTTGCGTTCAACATGCCCGACTGAACCCCGCACGGCTTCGGCAGCTGAGGAGCCCCGGCCTGCCACAGCCTTCCCGACGATCCGCGAAGGTTTTCGTCCTACGGCATTTCGTCGGTCTTGACGTAGGCCTCCGCAGCGTAGAACTCGGGCAGGCCAAGGGCATTGAGCGTATCGGCCGTCTCGCGGTTGCGGTCCCGCGCGCGCTGCCAGAACTCGCGTTCGTCGTACGCCCCTGGAAACATGGCTCGGTCCTTCTGGCTCTCGTGCTTAAAGATGGCCTCTACCTTGCGGTCGAGCGCGGCCTTCGAGAGCGGCAGAAAGAGGTCGGCCCGGTGCGTCTCCCACTCCTGCCATGCGCCGCGATAGAGCCAGATGGTGAGCGACCGCGCAGCCCCCTCGCCCTCCCCTCGGTAGCTCACAACGGCTTCCTTGATCGCCTGGTAGCACATCCGGTGCGTGCCGTGCGGATCGGAGAGGTCACCCGCCACGAAGATGTGCGTAGGCTGTATTTCATGCAGCAAATCCAGCACTACCGTCACGTCAGCCTCGCCAATGGGGTCTTTCTTGATGCGGCCGGTCTTGTAAAAGGGCATATCCAGAAAACGAGCATGAGAGGCCCCCAGACCCATGACGCCGATGGCCGCGATAGCCTCGCTGTACCGCACATGGGCCTTAAGCACCTGGAGTTGCTCGGGGTCCACGTCATCCCCGGCCCGTTCTGCGCTAAAGGTCGTGAGCGCCTCGCGCGTCTCCTCAATCTGCTGCGCGGCTTCCTCACCGAGCTTCAGCGCCTCCGTGCTCAGTTCGAGAAAGTGCAGGTACCGCTGCACGTCGGCGTCAAATACGGCCACCGAGCCGTTCGTCATGTAGGCTACGGTGAGGTCATTTTCGTTTTGGGCAAGCACGTCGAGCATCCCGCCCATGGAAATCACATCATCATCCGGGTGCGGACTGAAGACGATGACCCGCTCGCCCGACAGGATCTCTTCCGGATAGGTGATGCGCTGGCGGAGGTCCTCGAACACCTCCCGCGCCAGGCGGTCGATGTGCTCGTAGCGATGCACGAGCGCGTGCAGCTGGTGCTGATGAAAGTCGCCCGTTTCAAGGCGCAGAATGGGCTTGCCGGTGGTATGCGAGAGCCAGATAACCGCGCGTTTGGCTTTCTCCGCGTCCCAGTCCACCTCCTTCACGAGCCACGGCGTTTTGATGCGTATGAGCTCACCTGCGGCCGCCGTGTCGAGGTAGAACGTGGCATTGGGGTGGTCCTGCAGGTAGCTCGCCGTAACCTCGCGCGAGGGCGCCTCCTCTATGGCGCGGCTGACGATTGGCGCTTTGTGCTCGCCCGTCGCCATCAGGATGATTTCGCTGGCGTCAAGGATCGTACCCACACCCATGGTAAGGGCCTCGCGGGGCACGTTCTCTTCCCCGAAGAAGCCCGACGCCGCGTCCTTCCGCGTGATCTCATCCAAGATGATGAGCCGCGTACGCGTCTCGGGCCCGGAGCCGGGCTCATTGAAGCCCACGTGTCCGCTGCGCCCGATGCCCAGCAGTAGCAGATCGATGCCGCCGGCCTTTTCGATGGCGTGCTCGTAGGCCAGGCAATGCTGCTCCACCTCTGCGCGCGGAATGTCGCCTTTCGGGATGTGGATGTTCTCCGCGGGCACGTTGACGTGCTTGAAGAAATTCTCCTCCATAAACCGGTGGTAGCTTTGCAGGCGCTCCGTGGCCATGGGATAGTACTCGTCGAGGTTGAAGGTCACGACGTTAGAGAAGTCGAGCCCGTCGTCCTCGTGCATGCGGATGAGCTCCTGGTAGACGCCGATGGGGGTGGAGCCCGTGGGCAGGCCCAGCACCGCCGTCTCGCCAGCGGCCTGCCGCTCTTCGACGAGCATGGCGATGCGGCGCGCCACCCGTCGCGCCATTTCAGCGGGCGTCTGAAAGATGAGCGTCGGCACGCGCTCGCGCTGCGTGCCTTTAGGTGCGGCGGCCGGCATCCGTGGGCCGTCGGTGGGCCCAGGTGCGCGCCCAGCGGGGGGAGGAGCGTTCATAACGGTACCAGGGATAGAGGAGGATAGCCTATGCTTAGCATAAGCAATCAGCCGCTGATTGCTCCTCCGTACCAAGTGCCCACGAAAACATGGGAAGCCTACTTTTTCGGGGAATCCCAAGTAAACCCGTAGGGTGAGGGGTTTGGTACAATGGGAGAAATTATTTCGCGCACATCATAGTATACCAGCCCCTGAAGTCTTCTTATTTGGTTAGGGCCCCTGCTACTGTCTATGGAGCAGCGTCGTCGTGCTGATTAGGCACAGAGCCGCAACCCAGACACACCTCGCATGCCGTTGCAGCACGCGCAACGCGGGTTGGACATGCATCCCCACGCAGAGCATCGGCGCGCGAAGTCAGCGCCTAAACGTCCTGCACACCCAGAAACCCCACCACCTCCGCCCCCCGGTATCTTCTCGGCGCGGCGTGCGTAAGTCTGGCGCGATACCCGAGCCGCCAACCATCCGACACAGCGCAGAGCGTAGTATGGGCGACATCCCCTGGTATGCGAAATACACCATAGGACTGGCCGGGCTGCTGCTCACCGTCTACGCTATGATTGTGGCGAAGGCGGCGCTGGTCCCGCTGACCATCGCTATCCTCCTGGCCGTGCTGCTGGCGCCGGTCGCGCAGCGGCTGGAGCACCAGGGCATCGGGCGGGTGCCCGCTGCGCTCGGCGTGATGATTCTGGGGATCGGGGCGCTGGTGGGCGTCGGTGTATTTCTGTACGAACAGGTGAAATCGTTCGCCGACGATGCGGGGCTTATCCAGGAGCGGACGCAGGAGCTGATGGCCGCCGCGGACATGCACCTCAGCGCATGGATCGGCCTTGAGATAGGGTTTGACATGGACTCGATCGGCGGTGCAGCCACCGAGTACATCGCCTCGAATGCTGAGCAGCTGGCCCGGGGCCTCGCTGGTGCAGCCGGCACCATCACGGCGGCCCTCCTCGTGCCGATCTTCGTGTTTTTCTTTCTGATCGGGCGCTCCTTCATCAAGGAGTTCATCGTCCGGGCCTTCGGTAAGGGCGACGCGGGGCGCATTGAAAAGACCCGTCGCGTGGTGCGCAATGCCCAGGCCGTGATTCAGCACTACATCCGGGGGGTGCTCATTGTGATCGGCATCCTCGCCGTACTCAACTCCATCATGCTGTTGACCATCGGCGTGGAGCACGCCCTGTTTTTCGGCGTCTTTGCGGCGATGCTGAACGTAATCCCGTTCCTCGGGCCGATGCTGGGGTCGCTGCTGCCGGCGTTCTACGCGCTGCTCACCATGGAGTCGATTCTCTACCCCCTAATCATTCTCGGGGGCTTTTACGTGATCCAGCTCTTCGAGAGCAACCTGTTTACGCCCACCATCGTGGGGAGCCAGGTCAGCATGAACGCGATGGTGACGCTGGCTCTGCTGTTTGCCGGCGCTCAGATCTGGGGGCTCGCCGGCATGATCCTGTTTATTCCGATGGGAGCGGTGGTGAAGGTGGTCTGTGAGGAGGTCGAGTCGCTGGCGCCCCTGGGCTTCCTGATGGGCCGCATGCCTTCGCACCAAACAAAACGGAAAGGACCGCTCGCCCGGGGGATTGCCTGGCTGTCCGAGCAGATTGAGAGAAAGCGGGGTGCGCGACCGCGTCCGGGCGCAGGCGCACGCGCCGGCACAGCGAAAGGCGAAGCGCCGCGCACGACCTCCGCCCGCGTGTTGCCCGGAACCGACGGCAACGGCACTACAGCTGGGGCCGACGGAGGTGGCGGCCGTGTAGCCGATGAACCCGAAACCACAAGCGAAGAAGATACGCAACACGTAGACCCGGCGGGCGGGTAGGCGGTCCCGGTCGTGCGTGGCGGCCGCCCAGCGAAACCCGCGTGCCTCCTCTCCCCACCGTCCGGTGATGCACAGCACCGAACCGGAGAGCGCCCCGCCTGTGCATGTAACCCTTCCGCTGCTGTCGGACCGTTCCTCCCGCCCGTGCATTAACGTCTTCTACGAAGGCGACACCGCCAATCCATTAATTCTCCGCAGCGATTGGTTTTCCCGGTCGCTATGGTATACCTTTACGGTGTACCCTTCATCGGTAGGGACAGGCATCGGCCGGCCCGCGGCTGGTGCGATCGCCTCGGCAGCATTCTCTGCGCAGCACCATCTGACTTTTTGAAACAGCTGTTTCCTCATGGGTAAAGTTATTGCGGTAGCCAACCAGAAGGGCGGCGTGGGCAAAACCACCACGGCCATCAACCTGGCCGCCTCGTTCGCGGCTACCGAGCACCCCACCCTGCTCCTCGACATCGACCCGCAGGCGAACTGCACGTCGGGCGTGGGCCTCAACCCGCGCTCGGTGACGGCCTCGACGTACGAGGTGCTCATTGGCGACGTCCCGGTGGAAGACGCCGTCCGCTCTACCGAGATGCCGTTCCTCGACATGGTGCCGAGCCACATCAACCTGGTGGGCGCGGAGATCGAGATGGTGGACGTGCTGGAGCGCGAGCGCATCCTGAAGCAGGCCCTCCGCAGCGCCCGTCGCAAGTACGACTTCGTGGTGATCGACTGCCCGCCGTCCCTCGGGCTGCTGACGCTCAATTCGCTGACCGCCGCTAACTCGGTGCTTATCCCCGTGCAGGCCGAGTACTTTGCGCTGGAAGGGCTCGGGCAGCTCCTCAACACCATCAAAATTGTGCGGCAGCACCTGAACCCCGAGCTGGAACTGGAGGGCGTGCTGATGACGATGTTCGATACGCGCCTGCGCCTCTCCAATCAGGTGGCTGACGAGGTGCGCCGCTACTTTGGCGATAAGGTCTTCAAGACGATTGTGCAACGAAATGTGCGCGTGGCGGAGTCGCCCAGCTTTGGCAAACCGGTGTTGCTGTACGACGCCACCAGCAAAGGCGCCCGCAACTACATCGCGCTGGCACGCGAAATCCTTAACAACAACCAGCGGTTTTTGAGCGAAGCCGAAGAGACGCAAGAAGAGTCCACCCCCTCCGGCACCAACCGGCGGCCCAACACGGCTGCCACGGAGGCCGGCGACGGCGCCGTTTCCTCTTCGCCCAACACCAACGGCGATACGCTCCCCGAGTCCTCGCCCTCCACCCCGGCCAGCGGCTTTTCACTGTAACGCGCGCCTTCCGTACGCGCCCCCATTTTCGCAGGCGTTGGTTGCCCAGCTCCTGGGCTTTTTCCCGTAGAGTACCTGACTCCCATGGCATCTGAGAAATCCGCACTTGGCAAAGGCCTTAGCGCCCTGCTCCCCTCGCAAGACGACGAGGAGCGCGCTGGCACCGACCACGCTGAAGGCTCCGGCCGTGACGCGTTCGCCAAGAGTAAAATGTACCGCTTTGAAGACCGCGAGCGCCTGGCCGGGCGCGTGGCAGACGTAGCTGTTACGGCCATCCGCCCCAACCCGTACCAGCCGCGGCGCGACTTTAGTGACGCCGCCCTGGATGAACTTGCGGCGTCTATTGAGCAACTGGGCATTATCCAGCCCGTCACCGTACGCGCCCTGGGCGACGGCCAGTTTGAGATCATCTCGGGCGAGCGCCGCCTCCGGGCCGCCCGTCGGGCCGGGCTCAAGCGCATCCCGGCGTTCGTCCGCGAGGCCGACTCCGAGGAGATGCTGGAGATGGCCATCGTGGAAAATGTGCAGCGCGAGGAGCTGAACCCGGTCGAGATTGCGCTGGGCTATCAGCGGCTCATCGACGAGTGCGACCTGACGCAGGCGCAGGTGGCCGAGCGCGTGGGGAAGAACCGCGCTACCGTGTCCAACTTCCTCCGTCTCCTCCGCCTCCCGCCCCGCGCGCAGGCTGCCCTCCGCGACGGCCGCGTGTCGGTAGGCCACGCCCGGGCCCTCATCACCATCGAGGACGAAGACGACAAGCTGAACGTGCTGGAGCAGATCCTGACCAAGGACCTGTCGGTGCGCCAGGTGGAGGACCGCGTGCGGCGTCTCCGTGAGCCAAAACCGGAGCCGGCCCCCGCCGACGAAGACGCAGCAGCTGATGAGAAAGGCAACACGCAACCGTCGGCCGATGCCCTGCAGCGCAAGGCGCTGACCGACAAGCTGCGTTCGCGCTTTAGCACGCAGGTGGCGCTGCGCCAAAAAAACGACGGAAGCGGCACCATCGAAATTGCCTACTACTCCGATGAAGACCTGGAGCGCATTCTGGAGCTGCTCCTGCCCTGACGTTTCGGGGACCTCGAGGTACGCGATGCGCCTGCCCTCACGGCTCTTGTGGGGCATGGTGGCGCTCGTGCTGCTGGCCGCTCCGCCATGTGCCCACGCGCAACTCCAGCCCGAGACCCACACGGCTGAGCGCTCGGTTCAGGCCGCGTTTGCCGAGGGCTTCGACCGGCCCCTACCCGCCACGCGTAACGCTGCGTCGGCGCAAGACACGAATAATGGACGGACGCCTCGCGGGGCGCTCTGGCGTAGCCTGGCGGTTCCCGGCTGGGGCCAGCTCTATAACCGCGACTACTTTAAGATACCCATCGTCTACGCGGCGCTGGGCGGCGTCGGCTACCTCACCTACTCCACCAACGACAGCTACCTCACCCACCGCCGCGCCGCACTCTTTCGGCTGGGGCAGGAACAGGCCGAGGAAGGCGAGCCCAACGAATGGGCGCAGTTTGAGTCGGAGTGGCAAACGGTCCGCGCGCAGTTCGGCGGCGACGTGTCCTCAGCACAGGTGCGGGACCGCCGCGACTCCCTGCGCCGCAACCGCGACCTCCTCATCATTCTGTCCGGGGTAACGTACGCGCTGTCCGTTGTGGAGGCGTATGTGGCCGCACAGCTCAAAGACTTTGACGTCGGCGAAGACCTGAGCTTTTCCGTCATGCCTGCACAGGACGGCGTAGCGACCACCCTCCGTGTGACCTTTTAGCCGCTCGGTGCGGCTATCTTTGTTCACGGTACCTGCCACTCTGGCTAACCATCCGCAGATTAACAGGATACGTGAAAATGAAGTTGCCTGCTGGAGCCATCCTCTCCCCTTGACGTAGTATCAAGCCTTTACACAGGCATAATCAACAGATCGCAGGTTCTTTCCACTCTGCCCGCCCGCTATGACCTTACCTGACCATCACCAGCCCCACAACGGCGCCTCCACGACGACCCGGGATGCCTCTTCGGAGGAGCGGGATCTGCCCCTTTTCAGCAAGTGCCACAAGTACTTTCGCTCCGATGGCGACTACGCCAAGGTGAAGGCAGCCGACCTGTACCCGTACTTCCGGCCGCTGGAGAAAAGTGAGGGCAGCACCGCCTACATCGATGGACGGGAGATCGTGATGGCGGGCTCCAACAACTACCTGGGCCTCACCTCGGACCCGCGCGTGAAAGAAGCCGCGAAGGATGCGATTGACAAGTACGGCACCGGCTGTACGGGCAGCCGCTTCCTGAATGGCACGCTGGACCTGCACCTGCAGTTGGAAGAGCAACTGGCTGATTTTATGGAGAAGGAAGCGTGCGTGCTCTTCTCCACCGGGTACATGACGAACCTCGGCCTGGTCCAGGGCATCACGTCGAAGGATGACATCATCTTCTCCGACAAGGACAACCATGCCTGCATCGTCGCCGGTACGCAGGGCTCCATGGCGGATACCATGCGCTACCGCCACAACGACATGGACCACCTCCGCCTGATGCTGGAGCGGGCGCATGAGCAAAATCCCGGGGCGGGCAAGCTCATCGCTACCGACGGCGTCTTTTCCATGAGCGGGAAGATTGCGCAGGTGCCGCAGCTCGCGGACCTGGCCGACGAGTTTAACGCCGCGCTGATGCTGGACGACGCCCACGCCATTGGCGTGATCGGGCCCGGCGGCCGCGGCTCCGCGCACAGCTTTGGCATGGCCGACCGCGCCCACCTCATCACCGGCACCTTCTCCAAGAGCTTCGCCTCGCTGGGCGGGTTTGCGGTAGGCGATGAGGATGTGATTGAATACCTGCGCCACAACGCCTCCGCGCATATCTTCAGCGCCTCCATGCCCCCGGCCAATGTGGCCACGGTGCTGAAGTGCCTGGAGATCCTGCAAAGCGAGCCGGAGCGGCTGGACCGCCTCTGGGAGATCTCCGACTACATGCGCCAAGGCTTCCGGGACCTCGGGTTTGACGTCTGGAGCAGCGAAACGCCCATCATCCCGGTCGTCATTGGCGACATGGAGCTGTGCTTTCAGTTCTGGAATGACCTGCTGGAAGAGGGCGTCTTCGTGAATGCGGTGGTGCCCCCGGCGGTGCCGCAGGGCCAAGCGCTCATGCGCACCTCCTACATGGCTACGCACACGGACGACGAACTGAACTTCATCCTGGATGCGTTCCGCCGCGTCGGCGAGCGCCACGGCGTCCTGACACGGGAGGCCGCGTAAGTCGAGCGGCGCCTTTCCCCTGTGCGCCAATCTGCGTATGTTGCGGGGCGAACGGACACGCTGTCCGCCGTGCCGCCTCTCTGACGCTGATACGCTTCCATGCCCACCTCCACCGCCTCCTCCGTACGCGTACGCCGCGTCGACTCCCGCCGCGAGCGGAAAGCCTTCATCGATTTCCCCTACGGGTTGTATGATGCCGACGGGCCGTGGATTGCGCCCCTGCGGCAGGACGTCACCCATACGCTGGACCCCAAGAAGAACGCCTTCTTTGCCCACGGCAGCATCACGTGCTTTCTGGCGTACGATGCCCAGGAGCAGGTGGTGGGGCGCATTGCGGCCATTGTGAATGGGATGCACCTGCAGAAGTACAGCGACGGCGTCGGGTTCTTCGGCTTCTTCGAGTGCGTGAACGATGCCGCCGTCGCCACCGCGCTGCTGGACGCGGCGGCCGACTGGCTGCGCACCCAGGGCCTGACCACCATGCGTGGCCCCACCAACCCGTCGCTCAACGACACCTCCGGCCTGCTCGTGGACGGCTTCGACCGCGAGCCGTCCATCCTCATGCCGTACAACCCGCCCCACTACGTCGACTTCCTGACGGACTGGGGCATGGAGCAGGTGATGACCATGTGGGCCTACTACGTCCACAAGAAGTACGTCCAGCTCGACAAGCTGCGCCGGGGCGCCCAGCTCATCCATCGGCGCAACCCCAACCTCAAGATCCGGCAGCTGGATATGGACCGGTTCAAGGAGGACGCCCAAACCATCCTCCACATCTACAACGATGCCTGGTCGAAAAATTGGGGCCACGTGCCAATGACCACGGCCGAGTTCGACCAGCTCGCGAGCAACCTGAAGCAGATCATCGACCCCCGCATCGTATTCATCCTTGAAGACAGCGGGCAGCCCGTGGCCTTCTCCATCGCGATTCCCAACCTGAACCAGGCGCTGCGCCACGTTCCGGACGGCCGCCTCTTCCCCTTCGGCCTGCCCAAGCTACTGGCCTACGGCAAGCTGGGCATTTACGAATGCCGGATGCCGCTCATGGGCGTGCTGCAATCGCACCAGGGCCGCGGGTACGACGCGCTCGTCATCCTCGAAACCATCGAGCAGGGGCCGCGCCACGGATACGATGCCTGCGAGATGAGCTGGGTGCTGGATTCGAACCACAAGCTCAAAAACGCGGTCACCTCCCTGGGCGGTGTGGTAGATAAACAATACGGTATGTTCGAAAAACCCCTGTAGCCTGTGCCTATTCGGTTTGTGTATTTCGACGTCGATAACACCCTGCTGGACCACAGCGCCGCCGAGCGCGCGGGCCTGCAGGACCTTCACGCGGCCCATGCGGAGGCGTTTACCGGCGTACCGGTTGCCCAGCTTCAGCAGACGTACCACGCAGCGAGCGGGCCGCTCTGGAAGCAGTACGCAGAAGGCACCATCGACAAGGCGGCCGTGAAGGAGCGGCGGTTTGCGCATACGTTTGGCGCGCTTGGTGTGGCGCTGGACCCGCGAGCGGCGAACGCGTTCTACATGGCCCGCTATGCCACCCACTGGCAGGCCATTGACGGGGCCCTGGCTGCATTTGACGCCGTGGCCGCACAGCTCCCCGTGGGGATCATCACGAATGGATTTCTGGAGACGCAGCGGCGCAAGCTGGACCGCTTCCCTGTGCTCCGCGACCGCTCGGCGGCTGTCATCATCAGCGAAGAAACCGGCGTACTGAAGCCGCACCCCCGGCTGTTTGCCGAAGCCGCACAGCGCGCCACTGTGGCCCCTGCCGACATCCTCTACGTGGGCGACTCCCTCTTCTCCGACGTACAAGGTGCCACCCGGGCGGGCTGGCAGGCGGCCTGGTACACCGCCGCTACCGACCCCGTGGACGCTCCCGTGGCCCTTCGCTTCCACCACTGGGACACCTTCGCTGCCTGGCTGCTGTAGCCGCCCGGTGGCTACTACAGGCCCAACTGGCTGATGAACGTGCCCAGCGCCCCGGGGTCCATGAAGATGGTCAGCGCCAAGCCGCCCAGCGCGCCGCCCAGGTGCGCCTCATGGGCCAGCCCCCCCGTCTGCTCCGGGCCGCGGTTCTGCATGGCATACACGGAGAGCGCCACAAACCCGATGGCAAACACCAGCGCCGGTATCGGGATGGCGAAAAAGAGATAGAGCATCCGAAACGGCTCGTACAGGCAAAACCCGAACAGCACGCCACTGATAGCGCCGGATGCGCCCACGGCCGCATAGGTGGGATTGCGCTGATGCATCACCAGCGAAAGCGCCTGCGCGGCCAGGTCGGAGCCAATGTACAGTATCACAAAGCGCACCGGCCCCAGTACCCCCTCCAGCCACGGCCCGAAGAAGTACAGCGTCACCATGTTGAAGAGCAGGTGCACCCCGTCGACGTGCACAAGGCCCGCGGTGAAGAGCCGGTAGTACTCCTTCTCTTGCAGGACGCGCACCGGTTTGAAGGCAAACCGATCGATCAACTCCGGCCGGCTCGTGAGCGCGACCAGGCTCACCACCGTGTTGATGATGAGCAGGATCAGGGTAACGGGCGCCTGCGAAAGATCCATACGGCCTACCAGTCAGAAAAATACCGCGTGTACTTGTGCTGTTTACGCGGCCACTTCAGTGCCTTTGAGGAGCGACTCAAAGATGACCGCGCCATCCTCGCTGCCCAGTGCGGCCTCGGCACAGCGCTCGGGGTGGGGCATCATGCCGAGGACGTTTCCGGCCGCGTTGCGGATGCCGGCAATATTGCGCGCCGAGCCGTTCGGGTTAGCCGCAGGCGTGACTTCGCCGTCGGCTGTGCAGTAGCGAAACACCACCTGGTTGTTCGCCTCCAGGGCGTCGAGCGTGTCTTCGTCAGCCATGTACTGCCCCTCGCCGTGCGCAATGGGGATGCGGAGCACCTGCCCCGGCGTAGCCGCCGACGTGAAGGGCGTGCTGGTCTGCTCCGTGCGAATGTGCGTCCAGCGGCAGGCAAACCGCAGCGAGTCGTTGCGGAGGAGCGTGCCCGGCAGAAGCCCGCTCTCACACAAAATCTGAAAGCCGTTGCAGATGCCCATCACCAGCCCGCCGTCGTTGGCAAAGCGCACCACATCCTGCATGATGGGCGAGAACTGCGCGATGGCGCCGGAGCGCAGATAGTCGCCATATGAAAAGCCACCGGGAACGATCACCACATCTACGTCGCCCAGGGCTTCCTCTTTATGCCAGATCAGCCGTGCCTCTTGCGAAAATACGTTCGCGACCACATGCTCTGTGTCGTGATCGCAGTTAGAGCCAGGGAAAACGAGAATGCCAAAACGGAGAGCCATGCCGGATACGCTTGATGAGAAGTCGAGTGGATGGACGAGTCATGACCCGACAGGTTTCTCTGACGGGTCTCCTGCCCCTGGCATAACGCAACCGGCCTGCCCCCTCAGGCGAGCGGCAGGCCGGTACAATCCATTGCTACAGAACCTGCCATGCCGCTACACCTGCTCGCGTGCGGCTTCGATTTCAAGCGTAATGGTGATGTCGCTGCCAACCACGACCCCTCCGGCCTCCGTCATCCGATTCCAGGTCAGGCCGTAGTCGTGCCGGTCGATGACCGTCTCCGCCGTCAGCGCTGCCACTTCGTTGCCCATGAACTCGGCCATGCCATTCATCGTGGCAGCGAGCACTACTTCGCGCGTTACGTCCTTGATGGTCAGGTTGCCGACGATCTCAAACGCATCCCCGTCGATATTCTGCACGCCGGTGCTTTCAAAGCGCATTGCAGGAAATGCCTCCACATTGAAGAAATCATCCGAGCGGAGGTGCTCATCGCGGCGCTGATTGCGCGTGTCGATGGTTTCAACCTGAATGCTGGCCGTGGTGGCAAGGGTGCTCAGGTCGGACGGGTCGAACTGCAGATCGACATCGTAACTGCTAAACGTGCCCCGCACGTTGGCGATGCCAAGGTGCCGAACGGAAAAGCCCACGGACGAGTGCGCAGCGTCTACCGTCCAGGCCGCTACCGGATCGTCCGCAACCGTGGCGTTGTCAAGGGTTGCGGGGGCCTCGGGACCACCAAAGGCGGCGACGATAACAGCGACCAGAAGAGCCAGCAGCGAAGAGGGAATAAAGCGTTTCATGAAGGTATCCGATTAAAAGAAAAAAGGTAGGGAATGCACGGGTGCGCCCGAAAGCTGCCCGTGCGAAGTGCTGCCTTCTGTGCGGTGCACAAAGACAAAGTTACAAATCAAACTAATTACTTGTTTGAACAAATAATTTTTCTGCAGTCCGGTTTCCGTCTACCTGCTCGGCCGCCCTCCCGTCACCGCTATCCTGCATCGCTATGTTGCATCGGGAGCGCGTATCAGCGCGAAAACACCGCGAGAGTGCCGCCCACCCGCTGCCGATTAAGACGCCGGCTGAGGATCGGAACGTGCGGTAGCGGGCGCGTTCGCCGGGCGCTTCAGGAAAAAAGGCTGCCACGAACGCCTTCTGCCGTGCATCGCATCCGGCTTGGCTTCGTACGATAATTTGCGATAATCAATGATAGAGGCGATCCGGCGATTCGTCTCTACGCTATTTTCCCGTCCACTGCGTTCTGCATGATTCCTCCCGAGACCATTGCCCTGATTCGGCGCATCGAGGTCCGCACCAAAGGGCTGGTGGATTCGATGTTTGGCGGGGAATACAGTACCGCCTTTCGCGGGCAGGGGGTGGAGTTTGCGGAGGTCCGGCCCTATCAGATGGGCGATGACGTGCGCAGCATCGACTGGAACGTGTCGGCGCGTATGGGCGAGACCTACGTGAAGCTCTACGACGAGGAGCGGGAGCAGCAGGTGATGCTGGCCGTGGATGTGTCGGGCTCCGGCCGGTTTGGCACCCATCGGCAGTTCAAGCGCGAGCTGGCCGCCGAGCTGTGCGCACTGGTGGGCTTTAGCGCCATCCGCAACAGCGACAAGGTGGGGCTGCTGCTTTTTTCTGATCGCATCGAGCGGTTTGTGCCCGCACGAAAGGGCCGGCGCCACGTGCTGCGCCTGGTGCGCGACCTCTTCGCCCACGAGCCGGAAGGGCGCAAGACAGACATCGCTGGGGCGGCCGACCACTTGGGGCGGGTGCTCAAGCGGCGCTCCATTGTGCTGTTGCTTAGCGACTTCTTCGACGACGGCTTTGAACACTCGCTGCGGGTGCTACATGGGCGGCACGACACCGTTGCGCTGCAGCTGGTCGACCCCCGCGATTTGGAACTGCCGGCGGTGGGTCTGGTAGAGCTCACCGACGCCGAGACGGACGAAACCCTCCTCGTCGACACCCAGAGCCCGGCCGTGCGCACACACGTCGCGGCACAGGCCCGCGCCCGGCAGGAAGCCATCGAAGCCGCCCTGCGCCACGCCCGCATCGACCACGTCCAGATTCGCACGGACCGGGACTACGTACAGCCGCTTATTCGTTTTTTTCGCGTGCGCAACCGACGAGCCTGATGTTTACGAGCCGGCATGCTCTGTGGAGTACCTGCGGCGCAGCCCTTCTGCTTGGGTTCTGCCTGTTCCTGCCCGCCCCCGCCGACGCCCAGCGCGTATGGGCCTCCACGGGGGTAGACAGCGTCGCCGTGGGCGAGCCGTTTACCCTCACCGTCGTGGCCGAGTACAACATGGTGATGGACGCGACCTTCCCCGCGCTCGATGCGGAGGCAGATACGCGAGCCGGTGAATCCGCACACCAGTTTGGCGACTTGGAGGTGCTGCGCGTGCGTCAGCAGTCGGGCGGCTACTTCGGCAGCGCTCGGCCCGGCGTCCGCGCCGACACGGTCGTGTACGAGGTCACCACGTTTGCACTGGACACCGCCCGGGTAGCCCCGGTGCCCGTGACGTTTAGCTCGGCTGGAGCGACGGCCACCCAGGCCTCCTCCAGCTTCTTCGTGCCCGTGCGGTCGGTGGTGGAGGAAGAGACGGCGGGGCTGCGCGGCCTTGCCCCGCTGGCTGAGTTTCCGCGCGGCTGGGGGCTGTACGTACTGCTCGCGCTGCTGGCCCTGGGTGTGCTGGGGGCCGCGTGGTATGCCTGGCAGCGGCGGCCTGACGAGGCGCCCAAGCCCGCACCCGACGCGGCTGCACCTGCCCCCCCTGTGCCCCCGGCCGTCCGCACCCGCCGCCGGCTGCGCCGCCTGGAGCACACCACCGACTGGAACGATCCCACGTACGCCAAGCCGTTCTTCACCGCGCTGGTCGCGATCCTCCGGCTCTACCTGAACCGCCGGCTGGACCTGCCCGCGGCGGAGCGCACCACCCGCGAGCTCGTACAGGCCTGCTGGGCGGTGGACCCGCCATTGCCCTCCACCGCGGTTGAATCCCTGCAGTCGGTGTTGCAGGTGGCCGACCTGGCCAAGTTTGCCGATGCCGTGCCAGGACCCGCCGCCGGGCGGGAGGCCCTCCAGGAAGCCCACGCCTTCATCGATGCCGTGGAGGACACGCTGCCGTCGCCGCCATCACCACCCGCACCATCCTCCGAGGGCGCCTCCGCCCCGGCCCGCTCCGCTTCCCGCTCCTATACCCCATAGCCTGTCATGCCCGCCTTTAGCCAGGAACTGGTCGAACGCCTTGCACAGGCGACCTCCGCTATGGCGCTCACCGGCGCCGGGATCAGCGCCGAGAGCGGCGTGCCTACGTTTCGTGACCCTGGCGGACTCTGGGAGGAGTTTTCCCCACAAGAGCTGGCCAACGTGGAGGCCTTCCTCGACAACCCCAAGCTGGTGCAATCCTGGTACGCCCACCGCCACGCCGTCGTGGCTGAGGTGGAGCCCAACCCCGGCCACTACGCCCTCGCCGAGCTGGAGCGCCTGCTGGAGGACTTCACCGTCGTGACCCAGAACGTCGATGGGTTGCATCAGCAGGCCGGTAGCGACAACGTGGCCGAGCTCCACGGCAACATCCGGCGCGCGTATTGCATCGACTGCGAAGCGCCCGCACCAGAGGGTGCCCTAACTCCCGACGGCGACGACATTGCCCGCTGCCCTACCTGCGGGGGGCTCCTGCGCCCCGATGTGGTCTGGTTTGGGGAGATGCTCCCGCGCAAGGAAGTCCAGCGTGCCGAGCAGGCCACCCAACGCGCCGACGTCTGCCTCAGCGTCGGCACCAGCGCGCTGGTGTACCCGGCCGCCGCCATCCCACAGCAAGCCCGGGCCAACGGCGCCTATGTGGCTGAAATCAACATCGAGCCCAGTGCGATTGCCGACCAGATCGACGAGACGGTAATTGGCAAGGCGGGTGACGTGCTGCCCGCGCTCCTGGACGCTGTTCGTGCCATCGCCTGACACGCCTGCCTGCATGTCGCTACCGTTTTTCTCATCCATAGAGCTGGCCCAGCCCGCCTGGCTGGTGCTCCTGCTGGTGCTCCCGGCCTGGGGGGCGTGGGCCTACCTGCGCCGCCCGCGCACCGCCCTGCGCATGGGCGACCTCGCGCCGATGCGGCAGGCGCCCCCCTCGCTCTGGCAGCGGCTGCACGCGCTCCCCAGCGTGCTCCGTGGGCTCGTCATCCTGCTGGCCGTGCTGGCGCTGGCCCGGCCGCAAACCCACGACGTCACCGAGCAGCAGACCACCGAGGGCATCACCCTCATGATGGCGCTCGACATTTCGTCCTCCATGCGCGCCACCGACTTTCGTCCGAACCGCCTCGTGGCCGCGCGGGACGTGGCGCAGGAATTTGTGGAAAGCCGACCAGACGACCAGGTAGGCCTGATGGTATTTGCCGCGCGGGCCTACACGCTCGTCCCCCCAACTACCGACCATGCCTTCCTACAATCGGCTCTGGCTGACATCGACATTGGCATGGTGGAAGACGGCACCGCTATCGGCACGGCCCTGGCCTCGGCCGTCAACCGCGTCCGCGATGCCGAGGCGGAGAGCCGTGTGGTGGTGCTGCTGACCGACGGCGAAAACAACCGCGGCGAAATCGACCCGCTCACCGCTACCGACGTCGCCGAAGCGCTGGGCGTCCGCGTCTATACCGTAGGCGTCAGCAGCTTTGACGACGCGCAGCCCTTTACGCCCACCGCAACCCCACGCGGTGGGGCCGCCGACATCAACGAAGAGATGCTCCAGGAGATGGCCGCGCGCACGGGCGGGGCGTACTTTCGGGCAGGCAACCGGGAAGCCCTCAGCCGGGTCTATCGTGACATCGGCGCGCTTGAGACCTCCACCTTTGAAACCACCACCTACCGCGAGACGCACGAGCGCTATCGGCTCTTCCTCTACCCCGCGTTTCTGCTCCTCCTGCTGGAGCTCCTCCTGCGCACCACCCGCCTGCGCCGCTTTCCCTGAGCGCTGCCCTACCACTGAACCCACGGTTTCTCTTTCTCATGGACTGGACGACGCCTTCATCCCTGTGGCTCCTGGCGCTCGTGGCTGGCGCCGCGGTGCTCCTGTGGTGGGCCCTGCGCCGCCGCCGGCGTGCCGTGGCCACGTTTGGGGACCCCGACCTCATTGCGCGGCTGACGAACGCCGCCACCAACCGTAGCGCGTGGCTGCGCCCGGGGCTCCTGCTGGCCGGGATGGCCCTCCTCGTGCTGGCGCTGGCAGGGCCGCGCGTGGGCACCACCGAAGAGGAGATCACGCACGAGGGCTTCGACCTGGTCATCGCGCTGGACCTTTCCCGGTCGATGCTGGCGGAAGATGTAGCCCCCAACCGCCTCGACCGTGCCCGTGGGGAGCTGCGGCGCCTCCTGCCGGCGCTCCGGGGCAACCGCATCGGGCTGGTCTTCTTTGCGGGCGAAGCCTTTCCGCAGGCCCCGCTCACGCTGGACCATAGCGCAATTCGCCTCTTCCTGGATGTGGCCGCCCCCGACCTGATGCCGGTGCAAGGGACCAACTTTGAGCGGCTGGTGAACACCCTCATCGATAGCTTCGACGAAGAACCGGAGGCCGAAGGCGATCCGGCGCGAGCCGTGCTGCTGGTCTCTGATGGAGAAAACCAGCAAGGCACGGATGCCGAACTGGCCCGCCGCCTGGAAGATGCGGGCATCCTCACGTTTGCCCTTGGCGTGGGCACCCGGGCGGGCGGGCGCATTCCCACCGGCGATGCTGACGACCCGTACCATCGCGACCGGGACGGGGAGGTGGTGACCACGCGCCTCACCCCGGAGACCCTGCGCACGCTGTCCCGGTCAGGCGGATACTTCCACATTGGCCGCACCGACGACACGCTGGATGACCTGGCCGCCGCGCTTGACCGCCTCGAGCGCGCTACCTTCGACGCCATTGCCCGGCGCACCCCCGTCGACCGCTACCAGTGGCCGCTGATGCTGGGGGTGCTGGCCCTTCTGGCCGAGCGCCTTCTACCGCGACAGCCGGAGGTGACCGCATGAGATTCCCGTCCTCCATCCCCCGTGTGCTCCTGCTGACGGTGATGCTGAGCGCGGCGCTGCTCCTCACCGCCTTTCCCGGCGGCGGCCCGGATGACGGCCGCGAAGGCAACCGCCTCTACGAGCGGGAGGCCTACGAAGACGCCGCCACCGCCTACCGCCGCGGCCTCAGCCGTTTTGGCGCGCCCGGCATCGACCCCGTCTACTGGGGCCTGCAGCATAACCTCGGGAGCGCCCTCTACCAGCTGGAGCAGCACATCGACGCCGGGACCGCCTTTGCCGATGCCCTGCGCCACGCCCCAACGGACGCTGACTTTGCCCGCTCGGCCTACAACGCTGGCAACGCGGCCTTTGCGCAAGAGGACCGGGAGGCGGCGCTGGCCTTCTACCGGCGCGCTCTTCTGGCCGACCCCACCAACGAGGACGCCCGCTACAACTATGAGTACGTGAAACGCGAACTGGACAGCGGCGCCGGCCCCGACGACCCGGACGAGGATGAGGATGCGGGCGAGGAACCCGATGCCGAGGGCGAGCCTGGCGAAGCGCAACCCGAGCCCGCCGATCCGGACGACGACGGCGAGGATGAGGCCGAGGGCCAGGAGGGAGACCAGGACGATGAGCGCGATGACGAGCATGGGGACGCGGCCGACGAAGGGCCGCCGGATGCGGGCGACCTCGCCGAGGGCATGGGCGACAGCCCGCAGGACGCGCCGCCGTCTGAGCCGCTGAACGAGCGCCAGCCCATGTCGCCGGAGGAGGCCCAACGCATCCTGCAAGCCCTGGAACTGGACGAGCGCAACGTGCTCCGCGACGCCCTCCGACGCTCACTTGAGGATCCTCGGGAGGTGGAGAAGGATTGGTAAGTCATTCCCAACCCACCCTGCACATGCCGCATCCTTCAGACTACCTGTTCGGCACCGTCCCGCCGCTATCCACCTGTCACCATTCGCCCACCGCGCGACCTGTACGCCCCGACATCGCTCTGACCTCATGCCGTTCCGTCTTCTTGTATTGACGCCCGCCCTGCGAAGCCTTACCCGGCTCGCGTGTGCCCTCTGCGTTGTGTTTGCAGGCGCGGCCGTTGGCGTGCCCGCTATCCAACAGGGGAGCGCGCAGGACGTCTCCGTGCGCGCCTGGACCAACGCGCTAACGGTGGGCGATGATGACCTGGTGACCTATTCGATTGAGGTCCGCGGCGCACCGTTCGGACAGGTAGATACGCCCCAGCCCCCCTCCACCACCGGCCTGGCCCTTGGGCGGAGCGCGCCGAGCGCCGGGCGCGATGCCACTTACGAAGACGGCGAGCTGCAGCAGACGATCACCTTTCGCTGGCTTTATCGCCCTCTCCAGCCCGGGCAGGCGCGCATCGGCTCCACCACCGTCCGTATCGATGGCCGCGCCTACGAAACCGACCCCATCGAGATTGAGGTAGAGCCGCAAATCACGCGCACGCAGCGGGCTCAGACGCCGCGTCCACTCCGCGACAGCCCCGGAGCGCGGGCCCAGGCGGACACCGACCTGCAGGGGGACGTCCTCGTGCGTACCGTGCTGGACAAGCAGGATGTGTTTGCCAACGAGCAACTGACCATCGAGTATCAGCTCCTCTTCCGCGACTTTGTGCGGCCCGGCTCCAGCCGCCTCGTGGAGAACTGGGAGGCAGAGGGGCTCTGGCGCGAGGAGCTGGATGTTGAGATGCGCCCCACGCCAGAAACCGTTCTGCATGAGGGCGAGCGCTTCGACATGATTACGCTCATGCGCGCGGCCCTCTTTCCGATGCGGCCGGGCACGCATACGATCAGTCCGCTGGCCATCCGTACCGACATCGACTTCACCCACCCCGTGCGCAGCGAGCGGCGGGCCCCCAGCGATCCCCTGGAGCTGCAGACCGACCCGCTGGAGATCACCGCCCGCCCGCTGCCGTCGGGTGCCCCAGCCGGGTTTGATGGCGCCGTGGGCCAGTTCGCGCTGACCGCGTCGATGGCCCCCACCACGGTGGAGGTGGGGGACGCCGTGGAGCTTGCCGTGGAGGTGCGGGGCTCGGGCAACCTGGTCCTGCTCGATCCCCCACAACTGGAGGTCCCCTCTGGTGTCATTGGCTACGAGCCTGAGACAACGACCCAGATAGAGCGCACGGACACAGGCGTCGAGAGCACCGCCACCTATACCTACACCTTCGTGGTGCGCCAGCCCGGCACGGTGACGCTTCCGCCCGTTACGTTTAGCTACTTCGATCCGGCTGCGGAAGCGTACGAGACCCTCGAACAGGCCCTCAGCCCGATCACCGTGCGTGAGCCCACGCAACCGACCATCACGCAGGCTCCGCCGCCCGCCGATAGACCGGAGGAGACGACCGAACGCGCCTTCCCCCTCTGGACCGCGCTGGCCACACTGCTCGCCGCGATCGCCGGGCTGTGGGCCTGGCGCCGCCGCCAGGATGACGCAGCGGCGGACTCCGCGACGGCAGCGGAGCTATCGCCGTTAGCACGTGCCGAGGCGGCGGCCGCTGCAGGGGAGGTGGACGCCTGCTACCGCGCGCTCGACACGGCCATCCGGGAGGCTATCGCCGCACGCAGCCAGCAGCCCGCGCTGGGACAAAGCCAGCAGGAACTGGCCACGCTGCTAACCCGCGAGGGCGTGCCCAACGACACCATTCACACCATCACGTCGCTGCTGCAGGAGGTCGAAGACGCCCAGTACGCCCCTCCGGCGGAGCGCCCGCAGCAGATGGAGCAGGCCGTCGCCCGCGCCCGGGCCGTGATGACCGACCTGCAGGCATAGCCTTCCAATTACTGGCACAAACCACCAGACGACGCAGGCCCGGCTTCGTCAACTTCTCTTGGATTGACGCCCTCGGCCTTCCGCAGGATCGATTCTCAGCGCGGCGGTTTGTACTATGCGGATGCCTCGCTTCCCCACCGCTCTATGGCCCTCCCCTGCATGGAACCGCACGTGTTACATACCGCCACCCCCACCGGCTGGATTGAGGTCGTGTGCGGCTCTATGTTTAGCGGCAAGACGGAGGAGCTGATCCGCCGCCTGCGCCGCGCCCGTATCGCGCAGCAGCAGGTGGCCAGCTTCAAGCCCGCCCTGGACGATCGCTACAGCGATACCGAGGTGGTCTCCCACGACGAGAACTCCACGCCATCCACCGCCGTCGATACCGCCGATCAGATCCTGCTGCTGGAAGGCGGAGCTGACGTCATTGGGATTGACGAGGCGCAGTTCTTCGGGCCGGATCTGGTGCAGGTCTGCCAGCAGCTGGCCCGCAGCGGGCAGCGCGTCATTGTAGCGGGGCTGGACCAGGACTACCGGGGGCATCCCTTCGAGCCCATCCCCCAACTCATGGCCGTGGCCGAGTACGTCACCAAGCTCCACGCGATTTGCATGCGGTGCGGCGCCCCGGCCAACCATTCGCAGCGCCTCTCGGCCAGCGACGAACGGGTGCTCGTGGGCGCCCAGGAAGCCTACGAGCCCCGCTGCCGCCGCTGCTTTTCTCCGGAAGAAGGCCCACCGCCCGATCCTTCCGCGCACCCGTCGCCCAACACAGCCCCCCACGAGGCTTCACCAGCAAGTGCCACAGCCGAGCCCGACGCATCAGCGGATACGGCGCCATCGGATACAAGCCCCCCCGATCCTACACCCGCAGACGAAGCAGCGTAACACTTCCGTAAGGTCAAACCTGCCTCCGGCAGCGTCTTCTCTCGCGCGCCCAACATTCGAGAGACGCTTCGGTACAGGGTCATACACTATCTGATGACAACCTGCCTGACCGCCATGTTGTACGCTTCTGACATCGAACAGCCGCGCGCACCGGTGAGGCCGAACCGTCCGGCCCCCACCCGGCCCTCCACCCCCGGCCGCGAGCCAAAGCCGACGCGCCCCAGCCCCTCTCCTACGCAGCCCCGACGCAAACAGCCGCGCGTCCCGGTGCCGGACAGCCCAACGCCGTCCCCCAAGCGTCGCACGCCACCCACGCGCCCAGGCCAGCCTTCCCCCTGACGGAAGCGCTGAATGGTGCGACCATGGCCGCACAGCCGAGGATTGTGCGCATTGAGAGAATGAGTCCCCTTCCCTCTCACCGAATCCTCCCGCCCCATGTCCCGCCCCCTCTCTCCTTCCGATGCGCCTGCCCGTCAGATCCCTGAAGGCAAAGCCAGTCTTGGCAAGCGTGCCCTGGCCATGCTGATCGACGGCGTCATCGCTGCCGTTCTCTCCATGCTGCCCTACATTGGTGGTATTCTGGCCGCGGCGTACTTCATCTCCCGCGACGGCCTGGAATTCGACTTCATGAAGCGTCGGTCGCTGGGGAAACACCTGATGGGCCTCAAGCCGGTGCGGCTGGATGGCAGCCCGATGGACCTCGAAACGTCCTTCTGGCGCAACTGGATGTTTGGGCTCGGCGGCATCACGGTCTTCTTCGAATGGATTCCGCTGCTCGGTATTATCGTAGCGTTCGTCGTGGGTATCGTCGGGCTCGTGATCGGGTTATACGAGATTTTCAAGGTGCTCACCGATAGCGAAGGCCGCCGCTGGGGCGATACGCTGGCCCGTACCAAGGTCATTGAGGCGGACGCGTAGCCTGAGCGCCGGCAGCTTTTTCGCGCCCTGGGCAGGCTGGGACGTTCGCGGCGGTTGCGCGTATACCACACGTCTGGTACCTTGCACCGATCGGTACACCATCGGTACCTGCATCCACGCGCTGCGCCGCGCTTCTCCGCCCAGTCCTGCCTGTTGTTATGTCTGACCAGCACTACCTCGTCGCCGCTCGCAAGTACCGCCCCAACCGGTTCGACGAGCTGGTGGCGCAGGAGCACGTTACGTCCACCCTCAAAAACGCCCTGCGGCTCGATCGGCTGGCGCACGCGTACCTCTTCAGCGGGCCGCGAGGCGTAGGCAAGACGACGGCCGCGCGCATCCTGGCAAAAGCCATCAACTGCGCCACGCCGCTGGACGAGCGCGAAGACGCCGAGCCGTGCCGCACGTGTGACTCGTGCCAGTCGTTCGAGGCCGGGCGCAGCCTGAACGTGTTTGAACTGGACGCCGCCTCCAACAACGGCGTGGATGACATCCGGGATCTGCGCGAAAAGGTGCGCATCCCCCCGCAGGGCAACCGGAAGAAAGTCTACATTCTGGATGAAGTGCACATGCTGTCTAAGGCCGCGTTCAATGCGTTGCTGAAGACCCTGGAAGAGCCGCCGCCCCATGCGCTGTTCATCTTTGCCACCACGGAGCCCCACAAGGTGCTCCCCACCATCCTCTCGCGCTGCCAGCGGTTTGATTTTCGGCGGATCCCCGTCCCCGAAATCGTCTCGCACCTCACCTACATTTGCGAAGAGGAAGGCATCACTGCCGACGAAGCCTCGCTGATGCTGCTGGCCCGGAAAGGCGATGGCGCCCTGCGCGATGCCCTCTCGGCCTTCGACCAAGCGGTGTCACTTTGCGGCACCACCCTCGTGTACGAGGAGCTCGCCGAAGCCCTCGGCGTGGTAGGCATCGACAACTACTTTCAGGTCACCGAACGCATGGCCGCGCGGGACAGCGCCGGGATGCTGCGGCTCGTCAACCGCCTCGTGAGCGCGGGATACGACCTCCAGGAGTTCCTGAGCGGCCTGGCCGAGCACCTGCGCAACCTGACGGTCGCCTGCACGATGGACGATGCGACCCTGATTGAAGCCTCCAGCGCCATCCAAGAGCGGTACGCCGAAGCCGCGGCCGCTTTTCAGGAAGCGACGCTGCTACGCGCACTCATGATTGTGGACGATACGGAAGACAAGATCCGTGACAGCCGCCAGCCCCGCCTCAAGCTGGAGCTGGCCCTGCTCAAGATGGCCGCCCTCGGCCACGCCGCTGACCTCCGCGACACGCTCCACCAACTGACCCGCCTCGAGAAACTCGCCCGCGAGGGCAAGCTACCGGCTACCCTCCCCGGCACCGACGGGTCTTCTGCCGGCGCAGCCTCTGCGGCACCGTCTAACCAAGCAACATCTGCTGACGCATCCACTGCCGAAGCCCCATCTTCCAAAGAAAAATCCACCGAAGCAAAGCCCACGGAAGCCCATCCCGAGGCCGACTCCACCGCGCAGGTCCAGCCGGCCGTCAATGAAACGCGGGAGGACTATACGTCCGCGCCCTCCGAAGCTCCTGACCCTACCTCTGGGACGTCCGCTAACGACGCATCGGAAGAAAAGCCGGCGGCGGCTCACGCGTCGGAAACCGCGGACGAATCGACCTCGAAAGACACCACCACACAGGAAGCGCCCGAAGACGAACCGCAACCCACACCTCAGGAAAAGCCCCCATCAGACGCTCCCGCACCAGCGGCGCCGTCCTCTTCCGAGACGAAGAGTCCCCCGTCGCCGTCTTCATTCGATGACGACCTCGGTGGGCTCTTTAGCGCCCCGGCTCTTCAGAACAAGCGGTCGTCCCGCGAGCCGAACGAGAACGGTGGAGAGAGCAGCGCGCCGCAGAACCAACTGACCGGCGCGGCCTTCTCCGGCGATGGCGACGTGGCGACGCTCGAAGCGCCGCCTACAGCGGAAGCCACGACCGGAATCACCCAGCTCAAGCGCATCTGGCCCCAGCTCGTGCAGGCGATCAAGCGTGACAACATTGGCCTGGGCAGCGCGCTTCAGCAGGCGGTTCCGCTTAACATCACACGGGACACGGCCATCATTGGGGTGAGCCGCGCCTTCTACAAGCAAACCCTCAAGGCCAAGGCCGACCTGCTGTTAGGCGAGCTACAGGATATGGTGGACCGCCCCATCGAGCGGCTGGAGTTCCGCGTGGAAACGGATATGGCGACCGATGACACCCACGACGAAGAGGCCACGTTTGACGTGCAGGCGTACCTCAAACAGGAGGCCGAAACCGATCCTGTCGTGCGGTCCATCTTCGAACAATTCGGGGGAGAGGTGGTTTGGTAACGCTGCTTGCACGAGGCCACCCCTCCCCGTATTTCGCCTCTGCTGGCCCGCTTTTTTCGCACCCACACGCACGGAGTACCCTTATGGCTAACGACGGAATGAACATGGCCGACATGTTCGGCAAAATGATGGAAATGCAGCAGAAGGTGCAGAACGCCCAGGCGGAGGTCGCAGAGAAGACGACGACCGCGGAAGCCGGTGGCGGCATGGTAAAGGTGACGGCCAACGGCGCACAGCGCATCACGGCCATCGAGATCGAACCCACGGTACTGGAGAGCGACGATCCTGAGATGCTGGAGGACCTGCTGATTGCCGGCATCAACAAAGCGCTGGATGAAGCGGGCGAGATGGCGCAGCAGGAGATGAAAAACATTGCAGGGGGCATGCTGCCGCCCGGTATGGACCTGAGCAAGCTGGGACTATAGCCTCCCCCTACGGTCCGTCATGGCGACCGGCCGCAGGAGGTCCGTCATTCTTCATCGCCTCATTTGCCTGTACGCATGCAGTTCTCTTCAGAATCGGTGGAGGGCCTGGTTGAGCAACTGACCAAGCTTCCCTCCATCGGTCGCAAGACGGCCCAGCGCCTGGCCGCATTTGTTCTCAAGATGCCACGCGCAGAGGTCGTCGAAATCGCCGAAGCGCTGATCGCGGTGAAGGACCGGGTGCGCGAGTGCACCATCTGCCACAACGTGACCGACCGCAACCCGTGCGTCATCTGCCGCGCCCCCCGGCGGGACCGCAGCACCATCTGCGTGGTGGAAGATGCCAACGATGTGTTGGCCATTGAACGTACGGGCGAGTACCGGGGCGTGTACCACGTGCTGGGCGGTGTCATCTCGCCGCTCAACGGCATCGGTCCGGAGGACCTCCGCATCCGCGAGCTGATGCGCCGCCTCGTTTCCGCCGACGACATCCCGGACGACGTGCCGGGCACCAATGGCAGCGCCACCCCACCGGAGGACGTGGATGCAGAAGCTGAAGCTATCATCGAAGCGCACCAGGCCGCTGCGGTCGAGGAAATCATTCTGGCGGTAAACCCCAATGTGGAAGGCGACACCACCGCGTACTATATCTCGCAGCTCGTCAACCCGCTGGAGGTGTCGGTGACGCGCATTGCCCGCGGCCTGCCCATCGGGGGCGATCTGGAGTATGCCGACGAAGCCACCCTCTCCCGCGCGCTTGAGGGCCGCGGCAGCCTGTAAGCCGCAACCGGTGATGAACCGGCACCCTCCCCGGGGATTCCCTCCTGGAGATGGCCGCCTACCGCCCTTGTAACACCATCCCTCGGCGGGCGTTTGTCCGCTACGGCGCAGCAACCCGTCTCCGCTTACTCCTCCACAGCTTTCCCCATCGAACGCATGAAGATCACCGTGATCGGCGCTGGCGCCATCGGCTCCACCGTGGCGCAGGACCTGCTCCGCAACGACGACGTACGGCTGGTTCAGATCTGCGATTCCCGTGCTCGCTCGCTCCAGGAGCTGCAGGACGAGGTGCAGAGCGACCGCCTCCGCTCTTTTCAGGTCGACGCTCGCGACCCCAACGTGCTCACGCCCATCCTGGACGGCAGCGACTGCGTGGTGGGCTGCGTCCCCTCCGGCGTAAACCCAAAGCTGGCGCGGCAATGCCTGGACCTTGGCATCCACTACTGCGACCTGGGCGGAAGCGAGGACACGGTGCGGCGCACCATGAAGCTACACGACGAGGCCCGCTCGAAGTCGGTCTGGCTGATGCCCAACTGCGGTCTCGCCCCCGGCCTCTCCAACGTATTGTGCCTCCGCGGCATTGATCAGTTCGACGAAGTCGATGCGGCCGAACTCCGGGTGGGCGACGTGCCCCTCTATCCTGAGCCGCCCTTCAACTTCCGCATCTCATGGTCGGCCGAGAAGGTCATCGAAGACTACACGCAGCCCGTCTATCTCATCGAGGACGGGGACATCCACGAAGCCGACCCGCTCTCGCACGAGGAGGCTATTCACTTTGACGCCCCGTTTGGCCAGATGGAAGCGTTCTGCACGGCGGGCGGCCTCTCCACGCTGACGGACGACCTGCGCGGCAAGGTGCGCACGCTGGACCACAAGACGGTGCGCTGGCCCGGCCACGCGCACCAGATGCGGTTCCTCCTGGGGCTTGGGTTTGGCGAGGAGCGCAACATCGACGTCCGTACCCACCTTACCTACCGCGACGTGCTGCGGCGTCGGATGCAGCAGCGGCTGGGCGGCGCGTACGAAGATGCGGTGCTGCTGCGCGTCTGCATCCGTGGCCACATCGATGGCCAGAAGCGGACCCTCGTGTACGAGATGATCGAGCGGTACGACGCCGATACCGGCACGACGGCCATGCGGCGCTGCACAAGCATCCCTACGGCTGTGGCCGCCCTGATGCTGGCCTCGCACAGCGTATCGGGCGGCGGGGTCGCCCCTCCTGAAAACGTCCTCCCGCGCGAGGAATATTGCAACAACGTGGCGGATTATGGGCTGGACGTCACGGCCCGCTGGTATGATGGCTACAGTAGCGTCCAGCAGCCCAATGGAGCATCTGCCGAAGCCCCTCAGCCCGACGGGCCCGTGGCCGCCAACCGCACCTGACCTGCCGCGCCCCAGTAACAACAGCGTCTCCACGCTTGGGTCGGCGTCGGCAGTCGGGCTACTGCATCGTGCCGTAGGCCCGGAGGACGCTCCCGTTGAGCGCCTGCCCCCGCGCTGGATCGCTGAGGTAGAGCGCCAGATCCACGATGTGCTCAGCCGCCACACCCGCGGTGCCCGGCTCCTCCTCCCCAAACAGCAGCATGGACGGGGCGATCGCGTGCGCGGTGATCTCATCATCCGCGTACTCTTCTGTGATGGCTTCCACAAGCCGTACGATACCAGCTTTGGCTGCGCTGTAGCCCGGCTGCTGCCCGGCCCCGCCGTCGGCGCCCTGCGCAGAGGCCATCCCGATGATCTGCCCGCCGTGGGCTCGCATGTGCTTCACGCCCTCCCGGAAACACAAAAAGGCCGAGGTTAGGTTTACATCCATCATCGTGCGCCAATCCTCCAGCGACGTTTCGTGAAACGGCGCCATCCCCCACATGCCGACGGTGTGGATGAGCACATCGATGCGGCCGTGGGCGTCAGCGATTTCTGCAAAGCACGCGGTGACGCTCCGCTCGCTCGTAAGGTCAGCCCCGTAGGTATCCACGGTAGCCCCCGCCGGCGCTGGGATATCCTCCGCCCGCTGATCCACGCCCGCGACGGTCGCGCCGGCGTCGGTGTACGCCCCGACGAGGCGCTGCCCGAGCCGGCCTCCGGCCCCTGTGACAACAACAATCCGATCCTCCATTGACGATGACATATAGACTTGCTACGTTGATGAACGTATAAACGAGACAATCTGACCGGTAAACGGATAGCACAGGCCGCCGGTTTAGTGAGGGCTCCTCAATATAGGGCGGCTACCCGACGATACCCAAGCAACGAAAGGACGCCTGCCCTACATCGATGGCCCTTTGAACGATCGCACACATGTTACGGAAACGCAACCCAGCCCCGTCCTTTTAACGCGTCCGTGATGAGGCTGCGCATAGGGCTCGGCCTGTATCTCGCACCGCCGCATCCCACTTCATCACCGAGGAAAACGCTATACGCCGTATTGTTACCACGACACGCCTGGGCTAACCTCTCCCGGGCACCACGCTGTACCGCACGCAATTTGTCATCCTCCCTCGTCTTGGTAACCGGTAATGCCGCTGTTCGGCTTCCGGCGTGTGCATGGTTCACCTGTACTCATACGAACACTGGTCCTGGCCCCGCCTCGCGTGGACGCTGGGTGGGCCTGTTGGGGTAGGCCTGGTGCTGGTCGCCCTGATGGCGGGAGCACCATCCGACGCCGCCAACACGGAACAGCCCATGCCTCCCGCTAAGACCCAGCCCTTGCCGTATGGCGCGGTAAGTGCCGACACGCTGGAGGCCGACACACTGGCTACAGATACCCTGGCTACAGATACCCTGACTACGGTAGCCTCACCGAACGCCAACCGCCCGGACACCCTGACCGTAGCCCAGTTGCGCCGCGAGGGGTTTGCCATCGGGCTGCGTATGAGGGCGGCCGCTCCGCCGGTGGTGGCGGCGATCGACACCGTACGCTACCGCCCGCTCCAGGCGCCGCCTCCACCTCGCGCCCCGGTCACGATGACGGATGATGGCAGCGTGCGCCCGGACACCGCTGCCGTGGGGCCCGACCCGCGCTTTACCCCGTACCTCCGTCCGCTTACGCGGCGCATCACCGACCGCGGCACCCCGGCCCTTCGCCCCCCACCGCGCGGCCTGCGTGCCCCGCCCCCGCGCGCCCTCCGCCATGAGGTCACCCTGCGCGAGGACGGACGTTACGAAGCCCGGGAGCGCGTAAACGAGCGGGACGTCCGGGTGGCCCGCCGCTTCGACCGCCCGACCTACCGCCGGCTGCGTGAACGCGCGGAACGCCGCCTTACCTTCCAAGACCTGGCCGCGGAGCGCGAGCGCCTCCGGGCCCGCGAAGGCGCCTCAGGCGTGGGCCTCAACATCGCCGTGCCCGGGGGGCAGCAAAGCCCCTTCACCACCATCTTCGGGCGGCCCGAGGTTGATCTGCGCGTGACGGGCCAGGCCGACGTCCGCGCCGGGTTCGACTACCGGCAGAGCGATCAGCAGGCCGCCAGGACGGGCCAGGCCAGCCAAGTAGACCCCGACTTCCGGCAGGAGCTCCGCCTCGGCGTGACCGGCACCATTGGCGACAAGATGCAGGTCGACGTCAACTGGGACACCGAGCGCGACTTCGACTACCAGAACCAGCTGCGCCTCCGCTACACCGGGTACGACGACGAAATCCTGCAGAGCGTGGAGGCCGGAAATGTCTTCTTGGACACCCCCTCGTCTCTCATCCGGGGCGGGCAGAGCCTCTTCGGGATCAAGAGCGAGCTGCAGTTTGGCGGGCTGCGCCTCACCACAGTGGCCAGCCAACAGGAGGGGCAGAGCAACTCCCTCTCGGTATCCGGCGGAGCCGAGCTGACCACGTTTGAACTGCGCCCCACCGACTACGACGACGGCACCCACTTCTTCCTCTCCTACTACCACCGCAACCGCTGGGAGGATGCCCACAGCCGCCCGGAGAATGGGCTCATCCTGTTTGATGGGTTTGAACGCATCACCGACATTGAGGTGTGGAAGCTGGAGACCCGGCGCCAGAACGAAGACGACCCGGGCCGGCAGGTGGTGGCTATGGCCGATCTGGGGGAGTCTGACGAGCTACTGGCACTGGCCAACCAGTTTACCACCCCCGAGCTACCCGAGCGCGCCCGCGACCAGTACACGTACGGCCCGGGTGGCGACGTGGCAACGGAGCTGCGCCCCGGCGACGCGTCCGCCCGCAGCTACCTTGAGGACGTGCTGGGGCTCTCTTCCTCCGACTACCAGACCGGACAGTTTCAGCGGCTCGACCAGGGACGCGACTACAACCTCAACGATCGCCTCGGATACCTCTCCCTGAATCAGCGCCTGCAGGAGAGCGAGGCGCTGGCCGTAGCCTTCCGCTACAGCACGCAAGACGGACAGCGGCGACAGGTGGGCGACTTTGCCTCCGAGAGTGGTGGTAGCGACGGCGGCGCCTCCTCCGACCGCCTCGTCCTCAAGCTCCTCCGCCCCTCCAACCTGCGCACCCCGTCCGACGACCTGGAGACGAACCCGGCCGCCTGGTACTACGAGATGCGCAACCTCTACCGCATCGGCCGCAACATCCAACAGAACGATTTTGAGCTGGACCTCCGCTTTGAACCGCCGGGCGAACGCAGCACCGACCGCATCCCCGCCGTGACGGGCCAGCAAACGCTGCTGCAAGTGCTGGGGCTGGACCGCCTCACCGAGCAGGGCGCCCCACAGCCGGACAACTCGTTCGACTTCACGCCGCTGACCATCGACCAGGGACGTGGGCTCCTCATTTTCCCCTTCTTGGAGCCGTTTGGCGACCGGCTCGCATCGGTCATCGACGCGAACGCCCCGCCGGCGCAGCAGGCCGACCTCCGCGACCAGCTCGTCTTTCGCAATCTGTATGTGCAACGCAAAGACAACGCCCGGCGGGACTCCCGCCGCGACCTCTACCGCGTCGAGGGGAGCTACCGCGGCAGCTCCGAGGGCTTTTTTGACCTCCGCTCCTTTAGCGGGCTCGTGGAAGGCTCCGTCCGTGTAACCTCGAACGGGTCGCGGCTGGAAGAAAATGTGGACTACGTGGTCGACTACCAGGGCGGGACCGTAACCATCACCAACGACCGCTTCCTGGCCGAAGGCAACGACATTGAGATCGACTACGAGCAAAACGCGGCCACCAATATTCAGCAGAAGACCCTGCTGGGTGCCCGGGCGGACTATCGCTTCTCCGACCAACTGGCCCTTGGCGCTACCGTGATGCGGCTCAGCGAGCGGTCGCTGACCGACAAGTTTCGGGTCGGCGAGGAGCCCATCTCCAACATGATCTGGGGGGTCGACGGCAGCCTCAACCTGGAGCCGCAGTGGCTCACGCGGGCCGTCAACACGCTGCCGCTGGTGCAGACCCGCGCGCGCAGCACCATCGCCCTCTCTGGCGAGCTGGCCCAGCTACGGCCCGGCCACTCGCAGACGCAGGCATTCCGCAGTGCCGAACGTACCCTGGAGGACCAGGACCGTAGCTTTGCCCGGGACGAACAGCAAGGTATCTCGTTTATCGACGACTTCGAGAGCTTTGAGAACACCTTTTCGCTGAACCAGCCCGAGCCCTGGATCATCAGTTCGGCGCCCGACTCCATCGGGGCCGTCGGCGACATGCCGGGCACCATCGGCGACTCTCTGCGCACCAACTACCGCGCGTCGATGGGCTGGTATCAGCTTAACGCCAACGTGCTGCGCGAGCTTGGCGAGGACCCGCAGAACCCCACCAACTCGGCCATCGCGCTGGTCCCCACCGAAGACATCTTCCCCGGCCGCGAGACGCTCCGCCGGGATAACGTCACGCAGACCCTCGACCTGTACATCAACCCGCACGAGCGCGGCCCCTACAACTACACCACGGACCTGCGCGGCTTTCTCGACCGCCCGCAGGACACCTGGGCCGGGATGTCGCGGAGCCTGCCCGACCGGTTTACCGACTTCAGCCTCAATAACATCGAGTTTGTCGAGTTCATCGTGCAGGTGCACAGCGACGATGGCGAGGCCGACCCTGACGCCAAGCTCTACGTGGACCTCGGCCTGATCTCGGAAGACATCCTGCCCAACGGGCGCCTCAACACCGAGGACGGACTCTCCGTCTCCAGCTCCCTCAGCCCGGCCAGCCTCGACGCCTGGGGGCGCCGGCCGTCGACCACCCCCAACCGTGCGGTAGACTTCGACCGCGAATCGCGGCGCTCGCAGGATGTGGGGCTGGACGGGCTGGCCTCGTATCCCAATAGCGACTTCCCCGAAGCCTTCACCGCGCAGTCGTTCTTTCGCCATGTAACGGACGCGCTGGACCCCAGCGACCCCGACCCGCGCTACCGCGCCGAAGCCGCCAAAATGCGCAACGACCCGTCGGGCGACAATTACTACTACTTCACCGACAGCTTCTTCGAGAATCCGGAGTTTTTTCCGCAAGAGCTCTACCCCAACGGCGTGCCGCTTCAACAGCGGTTCTCGCGCTATAATTCGGGCTATGAGCTCAGCACGTTCGAGGGGCAAAACACCCTCGCCAGCGACCGCACGCAGCGCCGGGGCCGCACCAGTCGGCCGGTCACAGAAGACCTCAACAACAACGGCGTGCTGGACACCGAGAACAGCTACTTCCAGTATGCCGTGCCCCTGAACGAAGAGACGCTCCGCACGCAGTCCGATCCTGAAGCTACCGACAACTTCGTCGTGGAGCGCATCAGCGAATCGGAGGACGGGAAAGGCTGGTACCTCGTCCGTATCCCGATCCGCAACCCGGACCGCAGCGTAGGCGGCATCCAGGACTTTGGCCGGATCGAGACGATGCGCCTCTGGACGACCGGGCACACCAGCCCCACCACGCTGCGCTTTGCGAAGATGGAACTCGTGGGCAGCCAGTGGCGCGACTCCGAGGGGGTAGCGCTGGAAGAAAACAACGTGACCCCGTTGGATCTGGAAGAATCGCGCGTGTTCGTCGAGAGCATCAACACGGAAGAGAACGCAGCCATCTACCGGCGCCCGATCGGCTCGCTGGTGACGCAGGTACGCGACCCCAGCGGTGGGCAGGTCGACGGGCGCGAGCAGGCGATGGTGTTGCGCATGGAGAACCTGGACGCCGACCGCCAGCGCGGCGTCTTCCGCACGTACGGGCAGCCGTTCGACCTGCTGAAGTACAGCAACCTCCGCATGTTTACCCATTTCCACGGGCGCCTGGCCTCGGGCGAGAGCCTGGCGGACCTGGCCGAGCGGGATCTGGAAGAAGCCCGCAAAAAGGCCCGCCTCTTTGTGCGGCTGGGCTCCAACGAAACGGACGACTTTTACGAGTACGAGCAGCCCCTTACCCCGAGCCGCCCCACGTCCGGCAATGCCGATGAGCTGTGGCAGACGTTCGTCTCGTTTGATGGAGAGCCTGGCGTCGACCTCGGCTCGATGAATATACAGCTGGCGGCGCTGAATCAGCTCAAGTTTATCCGCGATCAGCGCGCGGAGCCCACGAATGAGATCTTCTATGCCGACGACGCCGACCTCCAGCCCCGTCCCTCCAGCTTCGCCCCTCCGGGCACGCGGCTGGGCATCAAAGGCACGCCCTCATTGGAGCGCGTGTCCAGCATCGTCGTGGGCATTCGCACGCCAGCAGCCGACGAGGGAGGCGACCCCATTGAGGAAGCCGTGCTGTGGGTCAACGAGCTCCGCGTGACCGGCTACGACGAGCGCGCCGGCTGGGCCGGGCTCTTTGATGCCGACGTGCGCCTGGCCGACCTCGGCCGCATCCGGGGCAACTATCAGTTCCAGACCGACGGCTTCGGGTCGCTGGCCAGCACGCTGGATGATCGCCAGCAAAGCGACACCGAGAACTGGTCGCTCAGCAGCGAGCTGAATGCCGATCGCCTGCTCCCGCAGCGCTACGGCTGGTCCATCCCGCTTTCCGTGCAACTGCGCTCCAGCACCCGCTCGCCCCGGTTCGACCCTGACCGCGGGGACATCCGGGTAGAGGAACTCCTGGCGGCCGTGGGCGAAGACGAATCCCTGACGGAAGACCAGCGGGCGCTGCAGCAAGACGCCATTGCGCGCGGGGCGCAGACGGCCGACCTCTCGCGGTCCTTCACCGCCCGGCTGCAAAAATCGGGCTCCAGCACCCCGCTGCTGCGCTACACGGTCGACGCCCTCTCCCTCAGCTACTCCTATTCCGACAACGAGCAACGCTCGCCCAACCAGCAGTTTAACGATCGCTGGAGCTGGAATACCTCCGCCAGCTACCGCCTCAACATCCGCAACCCCGCCACCGTCACCCTCTTCGGGTTTCTGCGGGAGGTCCCCCTCCTGAATGCCATCAGCGACCTCGACTTCCGGTACCTGCCGCAGTCGATCAACCTTTCCGGCACCGCCGCCCGCCGCTTTAGTGCCTCGCAGGAGCGCCCCGACATCAACCGGATTTTTGAGGAAGACGCTCTGCTCAACCTGGACTTCCCGCTGCGGCAGCAGCAGTCCTTTACCCATGGGCGCACGTTCGACGTGCAATACAACCCCTTCGGGTTTCTGAATATGAGCCTGAGCACCAACACCGAACAGTCGCTAAATGCACTGGCAGCAGACTCGCTCTTTTCGGTGACGATTACCGACCCGGACCGCGAGCAGGTTGAGCGTGTGCTGGACGGCCGTTCGCTGGATCAGGCGCTGGCCCAGGGCGAGATCACCGAGGAAGACATCGGCGTTACTGCGTTTGAGTCGGCCCGCATTGCCCCCGTCTCCAGCGACCGCGTCTTCAGCCGCCTGCTGGCCGGCGATTCCCGCGTGCACACCGACCGCCACCAGCAGGGCTTCACGGGCACGTTCCGGCCGCGGTTTGAACAGGTGGGCTTCCTGGACTGGATCAGCCTGCAGGACGTGGTCTACAGCGCCGACTATAACTGGCGCAATGCCTCCTTCGGCAGCACCTCGGGGGCCACGGTCAGCAACCGCGTCAGCCTCCGCACGGGCGTGACGCTGCGGATGCTGGACCTTTTCCGCAAGGTCCCGGGCTACGAGGCGCTTGAAGCCCAGGAGCAAGAGCGCCGCCGCGGCGGAGGCAACAACGCCGAAGAGGACAACGGCGGCCTGCCCCTCCCTAATCCTGTGCATCTGCTGCGGCGGACGTTCCTCGGGCTTACCAGCGCCCGCGACGTGCAGATCACCTACTCCACCGGACGCAACGCGCAGTCGTCCAATGTGGGCCGCCTCGGTGACGCCCCCGGCGAGGTAGAAACCAACTACAGCCTGCTGGATGCTTTCCGGGGCGAGGGGCCGTCGCTTGGCTACCGGTTTGGCTTCCAGCGCTCCATCGACCCCCGCGAGCGCCTGCTGGACCCCTCGCTGCAGGTGGCCGACAACAAGCAGGACACGCACCAGCTGCAAGCCCGCACCACCCTCCAGATGAGCCCGTCGCTGCGCGTGAACTTGAACTGGCGCATGGACTGGAGCGACCAGGTCGATCGCACCTTTGCCCTTTCAGAAAGCGGCAGTATACGGGCGAATGCCACGCGGCGCGGCAACACCAGCGTGTCGGTGTGGGCGTTTGGGGCGGACTACCTTGCCTTCTTCGAGCGTCAACTCGACACCTTTCGTGAAGCTGATGCTGCCACCCCACCCGGTGAGCCCATCGATGCTGGCAGTGGGCGGGCCGTCCTCACCAACCAGACCACCACCGAGGACTTCCGCGACATCTTTACGACCAGCTTCGGCCTGCTGGATGGCCGCGGCCTGCTGCCCTTCCCCATGCCCGGCTGGACGGTCAACTACTCGGGCCTCAGCGACTGGCCCATCCTGCGGTCGCTCACCCAGAGCGTGACGCTGCGGCACGGCTACAGCGCCGACTTCGGCTCCGACTTCCGCACCAACGCCTCCGCGGACGACCGCGGTAGCTTCTCGCTGGGGGGACGGGAGATCTTGTTTGACCTGCCCGAGATCGACATCGGCAGCATGCGGGTCAACGAGCGCTTCCAGCCCTTCATCGGCGTAGACCTGACGTGGCGTGGTAACCTGCAGACGAACGTCTCCTGGAACCGCAGCAAAAGCTATACCCTCAGCACGGGCGACAACGCCGTGCGCGAGAACGAGACGAGCGAGGTGAGCGCGTCCGTTAGCTTTCAGCGGCAGGGCATCAGCATCCCGCTGCTGCCCGTCCGCCGCCTCAACAACCGCATCACGCTGCGGCTGACCGTCACCCGCTCCGTCAGCGACCAGCGGCGGCACTCGCTGCTCTCCGCCCTGCAACAGGCCGCGCTTGACCCCGACTTCCCCATCGAAGACGCCATCAGCGACGACAACTCCACCGTCGTCTCCTCCACCGAGCGCTTCACTCTCAATCCGCAGATCACCTACCAGTTCAGCAACCGCGTGACGGCCGACTTCTTCCTGCAGTACGAACAGTTCGACGACTTCCGCCTGGCCGGCACCACCAACGTGAACGGCGGCTTCAACGTGCGGGTGAGTTTGGCGAATTAGGTGGGTAGGCACCTACGTCCGACGACGACCGTCCCCGGCATCGAGGCTCTCTTGCCCTGCTGTTTCTTCAGCGGATAAAATCGGGCATCTGCTGCCGAACCCGCCCATCACCCCTCGTCGCGTCCGTCTCGGGCGCGACGTGACCGTGGAGCCGTCTCGGCTCCAATAGTGGCACGTCGTTTCCCTCGGGCATGGTGCCTGTGGACCGAGACGGTCCAGTCTGCGCGTGCCCCCCGGACGCAGGGCACGAGAGAAAGCTCAGATTCCTCGCTCCCATGCTCCGCGTGGGAGCGCCCACCCAGCATGCTCTGCGTGCGAGGAAACGGGATGAGGCAATCGTAACCTATGGCGGCTACGCTGAACCAAGCAGCTCGCCTCAGCACCGTGCGCAACCCGCAGCCACGGACGGAGGACCGTCCAGCTGTGCGCGCCGACGCAGAGCATCGGCGCGAGCGTAATCGGACATCTGCTGCCGGACCCGCCCTTCATTCCTCGTCGCGTCCGTCCCGGGCGCGACGCCATCACGAGCCGTCTCGGCTCCAATAGTGGCACGTCGTCTCCCTCGGGCATGGTGCCTATACGTGGACCGAGACGGTCCAGCCTGCGCGTGTCCCCCGAGACGGAGGGCACGAGAGAAAGAGAGAACCACGCTAAACCGAACGGCACGCCTCTTCACCATTTGCAACCCGCGGCCACAGACAGAGGACCGTTAAGCCGCGCGGTTAAAGCGCCCCCTGCACCCGTCGGACACCTGTACCCCGGGCGCGCGTACGCTTGCGTAGCTTTTCTTTTGTGCCACCCATCGCCATGCCTCGTACCTCGCCTTCGCTGCCAGACGCCCGGCACACCACCGCTGCCCCTCGCCTCTATGATGCACATGCGCCGCGTACGGTGGCGGTGTGTGACCTCGGGCAGGTGCCGTACGAGCCCACCTGGGAGTTGCAGCACACCCTGCAGCAGCGCCTCATCGCGGCTAAGCGCCATGCGCCGCCGGTAGCCCTCCACCACGTCCTGCTGCTGCTGGAGCACCCGCCCGTCTACACCCTCGGGCGCAACGGCGACGCCGCCCACCTGCTGCTCTCCGAGGAGCACCTGCGGGCCCGCGGCGCCACGTTTGTCCCCATCGACCGCGGGGGCGACATCACATATCATGGGCCGGGGCAGCTCGTCGGCTACCCCCTGCTGGACCTCGACCGCTTCTTCACGGACATCCACCGTTATCTGCGGGAGTTGGAGGAGGCCATCATCCGTACGTGCGCCGACTTTGGGCTGCGCGCCGGGCGGGTGGACGGTCGTACGGGCGTGTGGATCGGACCGGACGACCGCGGCCCCGAACGGAAGATCTGCGCGATGGGCATCCGGTGCAGCCGCTGGGTCACGATGCACGGCTTTGCCTTCAACGTTAACACCGACCTCTCCTTCTTCGACCATATCGTGCCCTGCGGCATCCGCGACCGGGGCGTCACCTCCCTGGCGGCGGAGCTTGGCGCGCCCGTAGACCCCACCCGTGTGAAGGCGCGCGTGCTCCACCACTTCGCCACCTGCTTCGAGGCGGCCCCGCACACGCCAACGCTTGCGCCCCGCGCCTACCTCGACGCCTACCTCACCACGCCTTTCCCTTCCGCATAGCAGCGCGCTGTGCGCCCTTTGCCCTCACCAACCGACCCCGCTTCATGGATCATCCGTCGCTGCCCACCTTCGCCCGTCACCTCATCACCGAAATGTTGTTTTACGACGCCGAATATGGCGCGCTGGGCAACGTAAGCCTCATCGATGCGGATCAAACATCGGCGCAGGAGCGGTACGTGGGCTCCTTTCTGCCGGAAGAGGGGCAGTTCATCGTAGAGGAGGCCACGGCCTGGGAGGAAGACTACACCCCCGAAGAGGACGAGGAGATTGGCTACGCGCTGGCCACGGATACGCGCACGTACGGCCTATATGACACCCCGGAAGAAGCCGCCGAGGCGCTCCTGGAGCTGGCGGCACAGTTTGACTTGCTGCCCAGCCTTACCCTGCTGTTTGAGGACGACATCCTGTAAGCAGCGCTCTCGGAAGCTACGTTTCGCCTCGCCACAGGGCCACCGCCAGGAGGCCCCAGCCAGCGATGAAGGCGACGCCACCGAGGGGCGTGACCATGCCCATGGGGGCGAGGTCGGCCAGTACGAGCACGTAGAGGCTCCCGGAAAAGATGGCGATGCCCGCCACGAAGCACGCGCCCACGGCACGGAGCAGCCGGCGCTCGGGCCAGCGCTGCACGGCCCAGCCCACAAAGAGCAAGGCCAGCGCATGGTACAGGTGATACTGCACACCCGTGTTGAAGACGTCCACGCGCTCCGGCGTCACCATGCCTTCGAGCCCGTGCGCACCAAATGCGCCCGCGGCTACCCCCAGCCCGGCCAGCGCCGCGCCCAGCCCCATAAAGAGCCGGGCCGTTGCCGGTGATTGTTCGGCTACAGACTCTATCATACGCCCCTCCGTTACGCGGCCGGTTCCTGTTCAGCGGCAGGCATCTGCAGCAACTCCACCGCCGAGGCATCCTCCGCCTCGTCCGGCACTGTTTCTGACGCCGCATCGCCCCAGAGGCGCTCCAGGTTGTAGAATTCGCGCTTCTCTTGGTTGTACACGTGCACCACCACCGACACGTAGTCGAGCAGCACCCACTGGCGGTGCTCATAGCCCTCCACATGCCACGCGTTCTCCTGCGCCTGCTCCCGGATGTGTTCGCGCACACCATCCACGATGGCCTTCACCTGGATATCCGATCCGGCCGTGCACAGCACAAAAAAGTCGGCCACGCCACTAACGTGGTGCATGTTCATCACCACGATGTCGCGTCCTTTTTTCTCCAGTATGGCGTCGATGGCGTGGCGGGCCAGTTCGTGCGCCGGTGCGCCCTCGGTGCGGGTGACTTGGTCATTTGCGGATGATGTAGAGGCCGTGGATGCAGCCATAAGCAAGCAGATAGATGAGTATGGAAAGCCTGTACGTAATACGGGCCGAACCGGCGCTTGTGCCGTTAAGGAATCGCGAGGAGGCCCAACGCTCAGGGGGCACCGTTTTGTTGAAACGGTGCCAGCCCTTCGTAATCCAGCCCAATGATGACGGAGGCGTCCAGGTAGAACTCGGGCCGGATGTCCTGCTCTACGTGTTCGCTGGAGAGGCCCAGGGCCGCGGCTACACGCTCGGCGGAGGCCGGGTCGCCCACGCGGTCGATGACGACGGTGCGCTGCTGATCGTACGAGGAGTGATCGCCCACCTCCACCACGTCGAACCCGCGGCGGCGCAAGAAGTGTGTCGTCTGCGCAGCCAGACCGGTGACCCCACTCCCGTTGCGCACCTCCACCTGAATCGTCTCTCCTACAAGCTCCGCTGGGTTTTCCGCACGCGAGGGATCGGCCGTGGGCCCGAAGCTGCTCGACACAAACGCGTAGGCCAGCACCAGCACCGCCGCGCCTACGATAAGCAGGGCGACCGTTGTCAGCCAGCGGCCAATACGCTGCGAAAGGGCCATCATGAAGCAAAACATGGGAGGACGTGCGGACCTGCTACACGCTGCAGCAAGCCGGCCTAACGAAAACGCGGCACCCCCGGGTCAGGGCTGCCGCGCGATGCTACAGTACACTGTGCCTGCTAAAAACCGGTCGTGCCATGCCCATCAGTGGCTGAACCCAAAGGTGGTGTGGTTGCCAAAGCCCCGATGCCCAAAGTGGCCATAGCGGCCGTAGGGACTCGCGTACGCCCCATGCGGGCTTTGCCGCACCTGAATACTGAATCGCGTGTTTTCGTTTGGGCTGTAGCTCACTTCCGCATTGCGGAGAAACACCTGCGGGCCGGTGTTCTGGTCGAAGGGCGTATTGTTAAACGGCTGGAACGCCACCGCCACATCCATGCGGGCATCCCACTTCTCATTGAAGTCCCACATCATGGTGTTGGTGTACATGCCTGTGGAAAAGCTATTGCCCCCCATCGAACCCACCGACATCTCGTACGAGTGCCGCATGGTAAACGTGTCCTCGTTAAAGAGGCTGTTTAGTAGCGTGCCAGCGGACCCTTGGTCGTAGAGCTGAATCGGCGCACGCTCCAGCGCGGCATCCGCGCGGAGTTGGGCATCGGCCGGGGTGGACACGCCCAGAAATACAACGAAGCACAGGAGGAAAATGAACTTGTGCATACGACGGACCCGGATCAATTGATGAATGAGCGGCAGGGACGCAATGAGGGCGTTGCGCAATACAAGACGCATACCTTGCATCGCTTCCTTTGTTCTTTCACAAAGGGGTTCTTTTTCGGCTGGACTTGTTACATGAGCCGGGCATACGAAGCAGCACGGGCTTCGAGGTTAGGGCGCCCAGGGAAACCCCGCGACTCATGTTGCATTTCCGCACAGCCCCGTTCGGTCGTACCCTGTTTTCCCACGCGCATGAACCCATCGCCTCGCATACTCGGCATCGAAACGTCGTGCGACGACACCGCATCAGCCGTAGTGGAGGGCGCGACGCTCCGTTCCAGCGTCGTCTCGTCGCAGGATTTGCATGCCGCGTACGGGGGCGTGGTGCCCGAGCTGGCCTCGCGCGACCACCAGCGGCTCATCGTGCCGGTGGTGCAACAGGCACTACAGGAGGCCGGCCTGGAGCGGGATGCGCTGGATGCTGTCGCGGCCACGTACGGACCGGGGCTCGCGGGCTCGCTCCTGGTCGGCCTCAGCTTTGCCAAGGCCCTGGCGCTGGGACTGGGCGTGCCGTTCATCGGCGTCAACCATCTGGAGGGGCACATCTACTCGGCACACATCGCCCCGCCCCGCCCGCCGTTTCCCTACCTTTGCCTCGTCGTTTCCGGCGGCCACACACAGCTCATTCGGGTGGAGGACGGCTTCGCCCACACCGTGATGGGCCGCACGCGCGACGACGCGGCGGGCGAGGCCTTCGACAAGATTGCGCGCCTGCTGCGGCTTGGCTACCCCGGCGGGCCGGCCATTGACCAGGCCGCAACCGACGGCGACCCCGCGTTTCGGGCCTTCCCCCGCGCCTCCCTGGAGGGCTACGACTTTTCGTTCAGTGGGCTGAAGACCTCCGTGCTGTATTATTTGCAAGACCACGAGGACGACGCCCGCGAGGCGCTGCTGGCCGACCACACAGCCGACCTTGCCGCCGCGGTGCAGCAGGCGATCGTCGATCCGCTCATCGATGCGCTACGGCGGGCCATCGCCGAGACGGGCATCCGCGATGTGGCCATCGTGGGCGGCGTCTCTGCCAACCGGCAACTGCGCGCCGAGGCCCGTGCGCTCTGCGCGGCAGCCGATGCCCGGCTCTACATCCCCGACCCCGCGTACTGTACGGATAACGCCGCCATGATCGCCGTTACCGCCTTCCATAAGTGGCAGGCGGGGCTCACCAGTCCACTTTCTCTCACCGCCGAGCCGGCCCTAACGCTGTAAACGTGCGATAGCCACGTCTCTTTTCATCGCTTTGCCCGCTTCCTCCCACCCCTCATGCTTGTCGAAACCCTTCAAGATACCCTCCGCCAGCTGGAGGAAGTCCTCCCGGAAGAGACCGGTCCCGACACCTCCAGCGACGACCTCCGTCCCTGGCGCGATCGCATCGACGCCATCGACCGGGCCATTGTGCACCTGCTGAACGAGCGCTCGCGGTCGGCCAACATCATCGGGCACATCAAAAAGCAACTCGACATGTCGGTGTACGTCCCGTCCCGGGAAAAAGAGGTGATTGCCAATGCCACGGACGCTAACGACGGCCCCCTTCCCGATGCGGCGGTGCGGCGTATCTTCGAGCGTATGATTGACGAGACCCGCGCGCTGGAGCGGCAGAAGTACCAAGACGAAGAGGACCTGCCGAACGCTTGATACGCCCGTCTCACCGCATCACCTGGTAGCAGAGCTCATGACACGTGCGCAACGGATCGTAGTAGGCGGAGGGCTGGTGGTACTGCTCCTCGTTGGGGTGATGGCTTGGGGTATAGCGTTTGCGCCCAACACGCCATCGTTTGAAGGCGAGCGCACCGTCAAGCTCCCGCCCGGCAGTGGGTTTGAGACGATCACGGACTCGCTGGAAGCGGCCGGGGTACTCGCCTCGCCGCTGACGTTTCAGGTGGTGGGCACGGTGACAGGCTGGCGGCGCGATATCCGGGCGGGCCATTATGCCTTTGCCAGTGGCGCCTCTAACGTAGATCTGCTGAACGCATTACGCACCGGCCGCGAGGCGCCGATCCGCGTGCGCATTCCCGCCGGGACGCGCCCGGAAGCCGCGGCTGTCACGGCGGCGCGGGAGATGCGCTTCACCGCGGACGACCTCCTCACAGCCCTCCGCGACACCACCCTCGCCGAGGCGCTGGATGTCCCCCCCGGTGACCTCTTCCCGTACCTCCTCCCCGACACGTACCACTTTTCCTGGCTGACGTCTGCACCGCGGGTCATCCGCAGCATCAAGCAGACCTTCGATGCGCGCTGGACGGACGCCTGGCAGGCGCAAGCTGATAGCCTCGGCCTCTCGCAGCACGAGGTGCTGACGCTTGCCTCCATTGTAGAGTGGGAAACGGGCGTGGAGGAGGAGAAAGCGCGCGTGGCCGGCGTGTACCTGAATCGGCTGGACCGTGGCATGCGCCTGCAGGCCGACCCCACCGTGCAGTACGCGCTGCTGGAGGCCGAAGGGCAGCGCCGCCGCCTCTTCTTTGTGGACTACGATATCGACCACCCGTATAACACGTACCAGATCAGCGGCCTCCCGCCCGGGCCGCTCACCAACCCGTCGCGGGCTTCCATTGAAGCCGTGCTCTATCCCGAAACGCACGACTACTTATACTTTGTCGCGCACATCGACGGCGGACACACGTTTAGCCGGACGCTGCGCGAGCACAACCGGGCAGCACGGGCTTTCCACGAAGCGATGCGTGAGCGGCGGCGGCAGTGACACGCAGGCTATAGCGCCACAGGCAACCCGTAGAGGCGTCCCGTTAGCGTTTACAAGGCCCCGCTCCTGGCGAGTCGAATGAGTGCAGCCTTCTTGCCTAACACCCAGTATTCAACCCATCAACTGCGCAAAGCACATGCCCTGGGAACGTGGGATACGGGCCAACATCGGCCAGTTTGGGCTGCAGATTCTCACGGTGTTTTCCGTGGGCTTAACGATGGGAGCCGAACGCAACATTGTCCCGATTATGGGCGAGGAGCTCTTCGGTATTGACTCCGTGCTTGTTATCGGGTCCTTCGTTGTGAGCTTCGGTCTTGTGAAGGCCGTGCTGAACCTGTACGCGGGCAAGTGGGCCGACACGTATGGCCGGCGGCCTGTGCTTATTGCGGGCTGGCTGGTAGCGCTGCCCATCCCCTTCATCCTGATGTACGCGCCCTCGTGGGCCTGGGTGGCTGCCGGGAACGTGCTGCTGGGCATCAATCAGGGGGTAGCGTGGAGCATGAGCATGGTATCGAAGATTGACCTGGCGCGTAATGAAGAACGCGGGCTGGCCGTGGGGTTGGACGAGGCATTTGGGTACACCGGCGTGGCCATTGGGGCGTGGCTGACCGGTGTGATTGCCGCAGAATACAGCTTGCGCCCAGAACCCTTCTACCTGCTCCTGCTGGTGATTATCATCGGCACGCTCCTGGCACTGTTTTTCATCAAGGACACCCTTCCCCTTGCACAAGCCGAAGCGGAGGCCAGCGCCGCTACTGCCGACGCCGATCTCTCATTTGGCGAGGTGGTCCGGCTCGCCTCGTATGAGGACCGCACGCTGTTCGCCGCAGCACAGGCTGGGCATGTAGAGAACTTCGTGGATACCCTTGTGTGGATTGCCTTCCCGCTTTTTCTCGTCGCACAGGGCCTCGACACGGCGCAGGTGGGGGTCGTGGTGGGGGTGCACAGTGCTGCCTACTTTCTGCAGGTGTACACTGGGCGTTTGGGGGACCAGATCGGCCGCAAGCCCCCCATCGTGGCGGGCTTCTTCCTGGCGGGCGCGGGCATCCTCGGAATGGTGCTGGTGGAAAGTTATGCAGCCTGGATTGCGCTCTCTGCGCTCGCTGGCGTAGGGATGGCGCTCCACTACCCCAACCTGATCACCGTGGTGAGCGATGCCGCCCATCCGCGGTGGCGCTCTACCGGGCTCGGGGTGTACCGCCTGTGGCGTGACTTGGGCTACGCTGTAGGCGCTATCCTCATCGGCCTGCTGGTTGACTTTGGCTCTATGCACATCGCCTTCGTTGGGACAGCAGTTGCCATGTTTATCTCGGGCGCCTATGTCGCTGTACGGATGGAGGAAACCCATCCGCGGTTCGGCACCCATCCGGCGACCGTGGCACGGCGCACCTCTTCCAGTTCCTGATTTTGGGGTCCTGGCAACCACGCCTAAAGAGCGGGTTTTGTACGCCGCCGACGTCCCGTACCGCGATAGCTGCACGGCGATGCCTCTGTGCCAATGTCCTTACAGACGGATAGTCATGTCTTGCGTCACATCGATCTGGCACGAGAGCCGTCCCACGTCCTGTGCATGCAAAAACGTGTCAAGCCACTGGTCTGGCGCTTCTGCGCCCGCCTCTATGTCTACCGTGCAGGCCGCACAGTGCCCCTGACCGCCACAGTTGAGGTGGCGTGTCAGTGCGCCATGCGGTGAAAGATCGTGCGCCCAGAGTGCGTCCCGAAGTGTGCGGCCGTGCGGCACGTCAAGCTCGTGCCACTCCGCGCCGTCGTAAACCGACACGGCGTGGGTGTTGCTGCTATCGTCCCCCGACGCAGGATCGCTCGTGGAGGTCGTATCTGTGTTCGATTTGTTACCCATCGGCTCATTGCTTGATGATAAATACATGCACGGTGCACCATGGGCCACAGCGCTGTACGTTCCTGGACGCGAGCAACCGGTTACGAGACCCTCATACCAACAACCCGGGTGTAACACACAGCACATATACAGACGCGGCAGACGGCCTACAATACCAGGCGCATCTGCCGTTGCCCATTTACGGTTACCCCTCGTGCGGCTGCCGTCAACGCGTGGGGCAGGCACGGCGGACTATGCCGTCTCCTGCTCCAGCACCGCATACAGGGTCTGAATCCACTGCCGCACTTGCTCAAACACGAGGAACCGCTCGGCCGCGCGGTTGCGGGCGTTGTGGCCCCAGGCCTCGCACAACTCGGCATCGCTCAGCATTTCATCCAGTGTCTGCGCAATCTCGTCTGGGTCCTCGGCCTCGCGCACCCGGCGTCCGTCGGTGCCTTCCCGGACCTGTGCGCGGAGCCCTACGGCGTCAGATGCCAGGATGGGCCGACCTTTCCACATGCCCTCGGTGGCTGTAAGCCCAAAACCTTCCTGTAGCGAGTTCTGCACTACAATGATGGCGCAACGCTGGAGGGCGTTGACGATGAGCGCGTTCTTTTCCAGCGAATCCATCGGCAGCATCAGCACCGCTACGTCGCGCTGCACCTGCGGGTGCAACTGCTGATAGGCCCGGGTGAGGTCTTCGAAGACAGCCTGGGCCTCGGGATCGTCCTGAATGGAAGCGGGGTCCGGCCCGGCCAGCACCAGCCGGGAGAGGTCGAGGCGGCGCTGATGCAGCGGCGACCGACCGCCGTTCCAGCGGCGCTTCTTGAGGCGCGCAAAGCCTTCCATCAGCGGCGCGAAGCCCTTCAGCTCATCCCACCGGGAGACCTGCACGATGGTCGGCCGAAACATCACCCCGAGGTCTTCCGGCTGTGTGGCCGGTGCGAAGTCGCCATTGGCCTGCAGCCGCTTGACCACGGCCTCGTACGGTGGGGTGAGGGGCGGATGGATGCTGGCTGTAAGCGCCGCATCGACCAGAATGCTCGTAAGCTCCTGCAGCGCGAGGTCGCGGTTCTTCGGGCTAAGCGGATCTATCGCCGGGTTGATGATCGTGGCGCGGTCTTTCAGCCGATCCGGCACGTAATTGGGCAGCGAAAACACCGTTTGGTCGTAGGGTGCGATCCACGGCTGCAGGAAGTCCCAGGCCGCCTTGGTCTGCGCGTTATCGTAATCCAGCCCGATATGGCAGCGCCAGACCGCCGACACGCCCGTCCGCTCTTTCAACACGGCGCCCATGCCCAGCGGCTGCGGGTCGTGCACCACCAGCACATCGTCCGGCCCCAGGCGCTCCTCGAACGCATCGGCCAGTTCGCGGCTTACCGTCGCGTACAGCCCCTCCTGCTCGTCGATGACCGACGGGTCGCCAGCGCCATGCAGCAGGTTATGGATGGTTTTGGTGAGCGGAAAGAAGGCCTCACGCTCGGTGCCGATAACGGCCCATTCGGTGGCTACCCCCACCTCTCGCAAAAGGGAGACCAGCGTGGGCAGCATCTCAGCTACGCCCCCGCCCTCGGCGGTGGAGTTCACCATCCAGACGGTCCGTCCTTCAAACGCAGAGCGGTACTGATCCGCCGTCTCCCGCAGCTGCTCAACGGCCGGGCGGAGGTGCAGGTAGGTCGCGTAATCATCCAGCGTGGGGCGCGCGTCAATGTCGACAAGATCAATCATGCGGAGTAGAGGGGATAATGATAGACGCATCGAAGACGTGCAGCAAACACGCGATAGTGTACGCATGAACGACACATCCGATTTTCAGCGGGCAGAGCGGACGCCTCCGCGATGGATCCCGCAGGCACGTCCGCCGTTCGCGGCGGTTCGCAGATGTTGAGCCCTGCCCCACCACCGCATGTACATCGATGGCCACCTCGACCTGGCGTTCAACGCGGTCGTCCATAAGCGCGACCTGACCCGCCCGCTGCTGAAGGTTCGGCGGGAGGAGCAACGGACCGCACAGGAACTGCTGGTGACGCTCCCCGAGTTGCGCAAAGGCGGCGTAGGGATCGTCTTCGGCACCCTCTTCGTGATGCCGCGGCGTGCGCTGCGACCGGCTGACGGTAGTGCCATCCCGGAATGGAAGAAGGCCCTCAGCTACGATACGCCTGACGAGGCGCATGCGCTGGGCGTAGAGCAGCTGGAGCGCTACGAACAGTGGGAGGGTGAGGGCCGCATCCGCATCCTGCGCACCGGCGCCGATCTTGAAGCGCACACCACGGCCTGGGCCGGTGGCGACCGCACCGTGGGGTTGGTGGTGCTGATGGAGGGTGCCGACCCCATCCGCACGCCCGACGAGGTGGGGTGGTGGGCCGACCGCGGCGTGCGCCTCGTTGGGCCGGCCTGGCGGCAAACGCGCTACGCGGGCGGCACGGGCGCCCCCGGCCCGCTCACGCCGGAAGGTAAAGCCCTCGTGCAAAACATCATCGATTGTGGCCTTACGTTGGACGTCAGCCACCTGGCCACGCGCAGCTTCTGGGATGCCCTCGCGCTGGAGCCGCCCCTCGTCGTGGCCACGCACAGCAACGCCCGCGCCCTCGCGCCCGAAGACCGCCACCTGAGCGACCGGATGATCCGCGCCCTTGGAGCCTCGGGCGGCATCATTGGTATGGTGCTGGGGAACGGCCTGGTGAAGCCCGGCGCAGCCAACACCGACGTCACGCTGGCCGACGTCCGCCACCACGCCACCCATGTGGCCGACCTCATCGGCTGGGACCACGTGGCCATCGGCAGCGACTTCGATGGTGGCTTCGGCCGGTTGGAAACACCCCGGGGCATTGCGCGGGGCGCCGACTTCCACAAGCTCAGCGCCATTGCCCCGCCCGAAGCCCGCGCGGGCGTCTTGGGCGGCAACTGGCTCCGCTTCCTCCAACGCGCACTCCCTGCCTGACGTCCTGCTCCCACCCATCAAGCCCTGAAGACTCCAATGGCGTCCTCTGCTCCTGTCACCGTTCTATGCATGGCCAGCTACGAGAAAGGCCATGACCTCCTGCGCGCCTGCAAAGCCGAAGGCGCCCGCGTTCTTTTTGTGACGGTCGAAAAGCTGCGCGATGCCCCGTGGCCGCATGATGCCATCGACGAAATCTACTACCTGCCCGATGATGCTTCGCAGGACGACCTCATCCACAGCGTAAGCTACCTGGCTCGCAACGAGGACATCGCCCGCATCATTCCGCTGGACGAGTTCGATCTCGAAAACGCCGCCGCCCTGCGCGAGCATCTGCGGCTCCCGGGCCTCGGCCTCACCGCCATACGCTACTTTCGCGACAAGCTGGCGATGCGCATGCAGGCCCGTGCGGCCGGGATCCGCGTGCCCGACTTCGTGCCCGTCATCAATTACGACGAGATCCGGGCGTTCATGGACCGGTGCCCGCTCCCGTGGATTCTGAAACCCCGCAGCGAGGCGTCGGCTATCGGCCTCAAAAAGATTAAGGACCCGGAGGTACTCTGGCGGACGCTGGATGAACTGGGCGACCGCCAGTCCCACTTTCTGCTGGAGGAGTTCGTCGCTGGCGACGTCTACCATGTGGATGGCCTTGTGAGTGATGATGAGGTGCTGTTCTCCGAAGCCCACCGCTACGCCGCTACCCCGTTTGAGGTGATGCACAGCGGCGGCCTGTTTGCCACGCGCACGCTGGGACGCGACAGCGACGAGGCCACCCGCTGCCGGGAGCACACCGTTCAGCTCATGAAGGCCTTTGGCCTGCGGCACGGCGCCTTCCACACCGAGTTCATCCGCGACCAAGACGGCCAGTTTCACTTTCTGGAGACCGCTGCCCGCGTCGGGGGCGCCCATATCGCGGAGATGTTGGAGGCCTCGACCGGCCTCAACCTGTGGCGGGAGTGGGGCCGCTTGGAGGTAGCTAACGCGCGGGGTAGTACCTATACCCTACCTACACCGCGCACCGACTACGCTGGTGTGCTCATCTCGCTGGCCCGGCAGGAGCACCCCGACCTCTCCGCTTACCAGGACGAAGAGATCGTGTGGCGCATGCAGAAAAAGCACCACGCCGGCCTCATCGTCCGCGCCGACACCGCCGAGCGTGTCGCGGAGCTGCTGCACGGCTACATGCCCCGCTTCTACCAGGATTTCCACACGTCCATGCCCCCGCCGGATAAGGCGACGGACTGAGGGTGACATCGTCGCGGAATACGTCTGTGGCACGCTATCGCTTCCGCGCAGAGGGGTTTCAGCACTTGTCGCTCACACCATTTTGTGGGCCACTGCCAGTCAACAAAAACGCCCCACCACAGCGTGAGCCGTAGCGGGGCGTCAGGAGCAAAAACCGTGGAGCTAAGGAGATTCGAACTCCTGACCTCTGCAGTGCGATTGCAGCGCTCTACCAACTGAGCTATAGCCCCGGTGTGGATTAGGGGCAACGACCCATGCAGGGGGCAGTTCCTTCATGGGCGAGCCCTCACGTGGGCTGCGGTCCTGCCCAGGCGGTGCATTCACCCCTTTTTCAACCCCCCACCTGCGAAAGCCCGCTCGACGGCACTTGTTATTACGAACAATGCTGTTACATCCAGGGTACCTTTGCTACGCATTGTAGTCGGCTGGCCCGTTTTCACCTCCACAACCCGCGAACGACCCATGGCAGCACAGAAAAAAGACCCGTTTGGCGCCCGCGATACCTTTGACACCGGTTCTGGCACCGGGTACCTCTACCGGCTGGACCGGCTGAAGGAAGAAGGCTTCGACATCGACCGATTGCCCTACTCCATCCGGGTGCTGCTGGAAGGCCTGCTTCGCACCTGTGATGGCGATGCCGTAACCGAAGCTGATGTGGAACGCCTGGCCAGCTACGACCCCACGAACCCGGCTAAGGAAGAGATTCCCTTCATGCCGGCGCGTGTGCTGCTGCAGGACTTTACCGGCGTGCCGGCCGTGGTGGACCTCGCCGCCATGCGCTCCGCGATGGACCGCCTGGGTGGCAACCCGGACACCATCAACCCGCAGGTGCCGGTTCACCTCATCATCGACCACTCGGTGCAGGTCGACCACTTCGGTATTCCGGATGCGCTCCAGCTAAACGCGGACATCGAGTTTAAGCGCAACCGTGAGCGCTACGAGTTTCTGCGGTGGGGGCAGCAAGCCTTCGAAAACTTCTCCGTGGTGCCGCCCGCCAGTGGCATTTGCCATCAGGTGAACCTGGAGTATGTGGCGCGCGGGGTATGGTCGAAGCCGGAGGATGGCCTCGAGGTGTACTATCCTGACAGCCTCGTCGGCACCGACAGCCACACCACCATGATCAACGGCCTGGGGGTGCTGGGCTGGGGCGTCGGCGGCATCGAAGCTGAGGCGGTCGTGCTTGGCCAACCCATTTACATGCTGATGCCTGAAGTCATAGGCTTCCGCCTCACGGGCGAGCTACCCGAAGGCGCAACGGCCACCGACCTCGTGCTCACGGTTACGGACATCCTGCGCGACTACGGCGTCGTCGGCCGCTTTGTGGAGTTCTTCGGCCCGGGCGTCAAGACGCTCACCATCCCGGACCGCGCCACCATCGGCAACATGTCGCCGGAGTATGGCGCCACGATGGGCTTCTTCCCCACCGACGAAGAGACGCTGGCCTACATGCGCCGTACCGGCCGCGACGAAGCGCTCGTCGAAACCGTGAAGCGTTACACCAAACAACAGGGCCTCTTCCTGGAAGACGACGCGCCCGAGCCCGACTACCTCGACGTGCTGGAGCTGGACCTCGGCGACGTAGTGCCGGTGGTCGCCGGGCCGAAGCGCCCGCAAGACCGCATCAAGGTGCCGGACCTGAAGGAGGATTTCACGGAGTCGTTCACGCGGCCGGCTGGTCCGCTCGGCTTTGGGCGCGACCCCGAGGCCATCACCGACACGGGGCGCTACAAAGACGAGCGCGGCAACGAGCTGGACCTGAAGCACGGCGATGTCTGCATCGCGGCCATCACCTCCTGCACCAACACCAGCAATCCCACCGTGATGATCGGTGCCGGGCTGCTGGCGAAGAAGGCGCTGGAGCGGGGCCTCGACGTGCCGCCCTACGTCAAAACCAGCCTGGCGCCCGGCTCGCGCGTGGTCACGCAGTACCTAAAGGAAGCTAACCTGATGCCCTACCTCGACCAGCTCGGCTTCGGGCTCGTCGGGTACGGCTGCACCACGTGCATCGGTAACTCCGGGCCGCTACCCGAGCCTGTCGAGAACGCGATCAAGGAGGGCGACCTCGTGGTGGCCGGCGTGCTGTCCGGCAACCGCAACTTCGAAGGCCGCATCCACTCCCTCGTGCAGGCCAACTTCCTTGCCTCGCCGCCGCTCGTGGTCGCGTACGCACTGGCCGGCACCGTGGACATCGACCTGACCTCCGAGCCTATCGGTACCGACAGCGCCGGCGAAGACGTCTACCTGAAGGACATCTGGCCAAGCTCCGCCGAGATCATCGACATGGTCAATGAGGTCGTCACGCCGGAAATGTTCGAGGAAGAGTACGGCGGTATCGAGACCTCCAACGAGACGTGGAATAACATCCGCATCCCCGAGGGCTCGATCTACCAGTGGGACGATGAGTCGACCTACGTGCAAGAGCCACCGTTCTTCGTGGACCTGACGCCGGAGACGCCGTCTATCAAGCCTATCAAGGGCGCACGCGTGCTGGTGAAGGCCGGCGACTCTACCACTACCGACCATATCTCGCCGGCCGGCTCCATTCCGCCGGATGAGCCCGCCGGGCAGTACCTCATCGAGCGGGGCGTGAAGCCGTTCAACTTCAACTCGTACGGCTCCCGCCGCGGCAACCACGAGGTGATGATGCGCGGCACGTTCGCCAACATCCGCATCAAGAACCAACTCGTGCCCGGCACGGAAGGCGGCGTGACCAAGTACTTCCCCACCGGCGAAACGACGAGCGTGTTCGACGCCTCCATGCGGTACCAGGAGGACGGCACGGACCTCGTGGTGCTTGGCGGCAAGGATTATGGCATGGGCTCCAGCCGCGACTGGGCCGCCAAGGGCACCATCCTGCTGGGCGTGAAGGCCGTGATCGTGGAAAGCTACGAGCGCATCCACCGCACCAACCTGATCGGCATGGGCGTGCTGCCCCTGCAGTTCAAGGACGGCGAGAGCGCCGAATCCCTCGGCCTCGATGGCACAGAGACGTTCGACATCCCGATCGACGACGACCTGCAGGCCGGGCAAGAAGTGGAGGTGACGGCCACGAAGGAAGACGGCACCGAGATCACCTTCACCACCCTCAACCGGTGCGACACGGACATTGAGGTCCGCTACTTCCGCAACGGCGGCATCCTGCACTACGTCCTCCGCGAATTCCTCAGCGGACGGCAGGAGCCCGTCGCCGCTTAGCCCCATGCGACACGCTACACAGCACAGAACCCTCACTCGCCGCTTTGGTGGGTGGGGGTTTTTTTCATGGCGCCACGGGGATTCTGGTCATCGCAATGAGGGGGGCACAATACCCGAAACGTCAGTGCCCCATGTGCACGCCGGTGGCAAAGCACCTTTGCCCCCGTATGGATCCTCGATTAGCTCCGCTTCGCTCCGTCAGTCGGCCAAAGGCCTCGTATGGGGTCGAGGATGACTTCGGGGGTAGGATTGAGGTAGACTGAACATGATCAGCCTACTTCACCTTCTCCGGGCGTCACACGTCACGAAGCCGGACGACTGCTCTTTTTATCAGTGCACGCGGCACTATCGCGAAAGACCATCGGCCCCCGACCTTTCAAAAGGCAACCAAGCCTGAGAGTGCCACAGTACCAAAAATAGTCATTCTCGCGTAGGCGAGACACGAGCGCTCTGCGCGACTGATGTCAATAATCCATACGGTGGTGAATATTGGGACCGCTTTAGAATCACAGCACCACGCCTACAAACAAAGAAAGTCAGCCCCTACAGCGTCTCAAAAAAGGTCAACCCACCGCGGATTGTGCTTCCGAATCAGGCGCAGCTTCCACCGCCGGAGCCAGTGCTTGAGGTTCTTCTCCCGCTGAATGGCATCCCGAATGTCAGCGTGCTGCTCGTAGTACACCAACCGCGTGACGTCGTGCTGTTTCGTGAACCCCTCAACCGCGCCTTCCCTGTGCTGATATACGCGTCTCGCCAGATCGCTCGTCACGCCGATGTATAGCGTGCCGTTGGGTTTACTCGCAAGGATGTACACGTAGCCGGGTTTGGGCATGGCGCTCGTAGAGACCGTGACATCGAGAACCTTCTCAGCATACGGCGCTTGCGGGCTCTCTTTCAAGCAGCAGGTAGCCTCAGGAGTGCCGTAATGAATTACAGGCCAGTGGCAAAGCGCCTTATACATTGTATGGATCCTCGATCGGGGTCGAGGATGACTTCGGGGACACAGGCAGAGGTATCCTCATCGGATATGCCTCCTTCGACCTCATGATAGCTGTCCGCGTCGCAAGCGCGCCCTACTGCCGCCATGCCTTCCAACAACTCCGATCTGCACGTACAGCTCTATCCTCACCAACCAGTCATTCTCGCGTAGGCGAGACACGAGCGCTCTGCGCGACTGATGTCAATAATCCATACGGTGGTAGCACATGGCACGATCAATGGGCTACAGCACGGCGTTTGAGCAAGGACTGACAATCGCTACAGCGTCTCAAAAAGGTCTTCCCACCGCGGATTGTGCTGCCGAATCAGGCGCAGCTTCCACCGCCGGAGCCAGTGCTTGAGGTTCTTTTCCCGCTGGATCGCATCCCGAATGTCATCGTGGTGCTCATAGTACACGAGGCGCGCGACGTCGTGCTGCTTCGTGAACCCCTCAACCACGCCCTCCCTGTGCTGATACACCCGTTTCGCCAAGTCACTCGTCACGCCGATGTAGAGCGTCCCATTGGGCTTGCTCGCCAGGATGTAGACGTAGCCTGGTTTGGGCAAAGGACTCGATGAATCCTTAGTTAGAGCACGCTCTCAGAATACGATGATCAACGGTATGCTTCCTACTCGTAGATTCCAGTTTCTGCTTGGTCGCAGCCTTTTGGTTTATGCCGAAGTCGTTAGCAAAGCGCCTCCCCTCCCGGATGGATCCTCGATCGGGGTCGAGGATGACGTTGGAGGGACGGATTTAGGTACAACGAACGTTCTCAGCCTAATTCACCGGCAGAAAAATGACACTAATGCCCCGCCTTAGCGCTCGTCTACATTTACTGTGTGCCAAAATCATCGTAGCGGGAAATCAGCAGGTCGCAGCCTTCTGATTATGCCAGCCACTCCTGTCCGATGTGACTGCCGCGCATTCAGATGAAGTAAAGGGACTGACAGTATCAGCCGCGCGCCAACTGCACTCGGTAGACCCCAATCTCACGAGCGTCGGCCTCGGGTGATCGCAGGATGTACACCCGCCCATCAGCATCCACATCCAGGATAGGTCCCGGAAGCTTAACATGGCGATGGGTGTCACCGTCGATAGCGGCAAATGACGCGTAGTATATCATGTCTGCAGGGTCGCGCGTTTCAAAATATGCTTCCTGTTGATTCCTGAACTGATGGATGAGCGTTCCTTCGTCTGTCAACCACGTACCAAACACGATAGACGTACTGGTCCAGACATCTCTCATTTCCGCCAACGTCATCCCAAGTCCCATATCCGTCTCCGACTGCCGAAACTCAGGGTGCCGGAAGGCCACCTCACCCACCTTCCGGGGCTCAGCGTCAGCAATGTCATAGAGCGAAACTTCGGGAACGTGCGAAAACCCTGCAGCCAATAGGTTGTCCTGATTCGTGCTGAGATAGCGCCATCTGATGGTCTGCTCGTACGTCTGGTAGAATTCGGGATAATTGCCAAAATGTGCCTCAAGTTCGAACGTATCCGGGTCAAGTCGGGCAATGGCCGGATCGGTTGCTGAGGCGAGCAGGCCAGCTGTTCTTCGATGAACATCCGTAGCTCCCAGGTACAGAAAGTCGCCATCGTTGGTGAGAGAAAGGCTCGCCGTTAGATACAATCCTTCCGGCAGTTGGCGCGTGCGCTGGAAGGTACCCGATGTGTCAAATACCGAAAATCGATCCAGATCTACTACATACAGACGATCATTCAGCACCTCCACGTGCATAGGCTGTGTCATTTCGCCGGGACCTTGCCCGAAAGACCCGATGCGCTTGATCAGTGCACCTGTCGAATCAGCCACAATAACGCGTCCCGTGACATGGTCGGGGATGTACATTCTGAACGGATCTGTAGCAACCGTGACCGCTCGAAAGTCCCCGATGAACAGCGCGTCCGTCTCTTGCAACGTGAAGCTACGTTCTAACTGGAGTGGCGGCTCGTCCTGTAGTTCAGGCTGTTTTGAGCAGCCTGTCAACAGCAGAAATATCGCTGTAAGTAACGATGTAATATGGGGTTTCATTTTCATTCCTTGATAGCTTGTGGCTAAAATCAGGGGCCCCGACATCGGCACGAGGCGAGGCCCCTTTAATACATTACTTACCAGCAAGGGATTGTCCACCAAGGAGCATCCGGATGCGGCCAGCATAAAGGCTCCTCTACAATTACGTCGCAACCACAGTTAGTGTCAGGGCCCTCACACAACCACTCATCATTGTGCGTGCTACAGATTGTGCTTCCGCCTCCTTCATCAGGGTCATCGATTGCATGCGCATTCGAGGCAGAAAATGTCAAAGCAGAAAATATGAGGGTCGCACCGAGCAGGAGCGAAGAGAGTAGGTTAGCGGTTTTTGAAGCCATAGGACATAAACCATATGAATTTGAGAATAGCGATATGGAAAATTATCTCCAGCCCTCATACATACGCTGGAGCAATCTTTCCCGTGTGTCAGGACTACGATTTTCACCTTCCAATTCGATTACCCGCGTAATGCCGTCTGCATCTGTCAATAGACCGACGGGAGTACTGTCAAATCCAAAAAGGCGTGGTAATACTCGGGCTGTGTCAGCGTAACTCTCAAATGGGAAATCCCATATCATCTTGTACCGTTTCGCTTGCACAGGACTTCGCTCAAGAATAGCGGTTTTTACGACGAATCTATCGTCATCGCTTAGCGCTGCGATCCAACTACCCAGCGCACCTCTACCCGATGAACATTCGTAGGGACTGTGTACCAGGGTAATCTGGGGTACCCCCTTCTGCTGCACGAGTGATTCAGAAGCGAGGTAGTGAAGACTCAATAGGGGCACAGAACTCTCTACATAGACCCCATCCGATCCGTAGTGATAACCGTACTTCAAGGTTAGCGCAAGAATTACAATAGCCGCTACAGTCTTTACATATGATCGAGCCATGATGACGCTATAACTTGTTAGAGAAGCTTTCCTACTATACCCCATACCCCCCAGCATACAAGATATTAGTCTTATCTTAACCATTTATTAATATTACCACACTTCCCGCCACCGGGTTGACTCTCGATACACTTCAAAGAGTGGCGGCGGGTGCCCGCGTTAAATAGCTCTCGACCTGAAGACGAAGCTAAACGTTGATGCGACTTTGAAAACGGACTGATTGGGGTCCGGCACATTAACAACCGGGCGACCCTGAAAGGCCCAGCTTCAAATTTCTGACCAAGGTGAGTATTATCAAGTACAGCCTTATACCTAAAACAACCATTCGTTACTGCCCCGATGCCTTTCAACATTGCTCAATATGAGAAGGAAGAGGCCATCACCTACATCGCTCGGCGGGTAGCGGAAGCCACCGGTGCGCAGGAGGTATGGGCTTTGGATCTCGCATTTGGGGAGGCAGCACGAACGACACCGATTTGGATCTCCTTGTCGTCATAGAAACGATCGCGTCCGATCCCGCAACCATTGCGACACGAGGGTATGACGCCTTACCAGATGTAGACAACCCGATCGACATCGTGGTCAAGAGCGAGGAGACGTTTTGCACACAGGCTCACGTGCCAGGTTCGTGGGCTCACACCGTTCGCACATCCGGAAGACGGCTGTATGGCTAAAGGACGGTCGACGCTCGTGCAGCAGTGGTTTCAAAAGGCCACCCGTGATCTGATGGCGGCCGACCGACTGGCGGCAGGTGACGCCCCACCCCTCGACACTGCGGTGTATCACTTCCAACAGGCAGCTGAGAAATCCTTAAAGGGTGCGCTGCTATATTTCGGGAAGCACGTGAAGAAAACCCATGACCTGCGTCTGCTGGTACGGACTCTTGAAAAGCACGTCGGTCCTCTCGACCTATTGGAAGCAGCGAACTTCCTTACCCCCTTTGCCACGCTGTACAGATATCCCGATGATCATCTCGAACCAACGGTAGCGCAATGCACCCAGGCGCGTCGGGCTGCTGAGAAAATTCTTGTTTGCGTACATGCTCTTCTCCCGGACAGACTGGCGCCCTGAATCAGAGGTCATTTCGCTTTGCGGGGCCGCATCGGCTTGCGACCTCCCAACCGCCACAATCCCGTGACAATCGCGGCGAGCGCCGCAGCTGCGGAATCTGTGGGGCGCGCTGTGCTTTGAGGCACGCGTTCGGCCTTCAAATAATACTTGCACCCCATGACCAAAATGCGCAAGAAGCGCGACCTGCCGGAGAAGATCTGCCCCGTCTGCAACCGCCCGTTCAAGTGGCGGAAGAAGTGGGAAGATGACTGGGAAAACGTGAAGTACTGCAGCAAGCGCTGCCGCCGCAACAAAGACAAGGCCTGATCACCACACCGCCCACCCTCCAACGTCCGAACGTATGCCCACCACCCTGCTCGTCTGGTTTCGGAACGACCTCCGCATACGCGACAACGAAATCTTGCACGAAGCCGCCCAGCGCGCCGACCGCGTGCTGCCCGTCTACTGCTTCGACCCGCGCCACTTCGCAAAAGGCCGCTGGGGCTTCGACAAAACCGGGCCGTTTCGCGCGCAGTTTCTGATCGAGAGCGTTGCCGACCTCCGGGGGTCACTACAGGAGCGCGGCACCGACCTCATCGTGCGCCAGGGGCCGCCGGAGGATGTGATTCCAGAGCTGGTGAAGGCCCACGACGTCACTGGCGTGTATGTCCACAAAGAAGTGGGTACGGAGGAGGAAGACGTTGAGCAAGCTGTGGAACAGGCGCTGGCTCCGACCGATGCCGTGCTGCAGTACCGCTGGGGGAAGACGCTCTATCACGCCGACGACATCCCGTTCGATACGGACGGCATTCCCAAGGTGTACACCCCCTTCCGCAAGAAAACGGAGAAGCAGGCGAGCGTCCGCGCAACCTTCCCGGCACCCGACGCCCTTGCACCGCTGCCGGAGGGCCTCGACGCCGGCGCAATCGCCACGGTGGAAGGCCTCGGCCTGAAGCCCGCCGCCATCGACGACCGCGCTGTGCTGGACTTTACTGGGGGCGAGACGGCCGGGTTGGAGCGCCTGCAACAGTACATCTGGCAGCAAGACCTGCTCAAGAAATACAAAAAGACGCGCAATGGGCTGCTCGGCGCCGACTACTCGTCGAAGTTCTCTGCCTGGCTGGCGCACGGGTGCCTCTCGCCTCGGACCATCTATGAGGAGGTGAAGCGTTATGAGGACGAGCGCGTCAGCAACAAGTCGACGTACTGGATGATCTTCGAACTCATCTGGCGGGACTTCTTCACGTTCATCACGCGGAAATACGGCGCGCGGCTCTTCTACCAGAGCGGGCCCATGAACCGGGCGATTGATTGGGACGAAAATCCCGAGGCGTTTGAGCGGTGGGCGACGGGCACGACGGGGTTTCCGTTCATTGATGCGAACATGCGCGAGCTCAACCGGAGCGGCTTTATGTCGAACCGGGGCCGGCAGAACGTGGCGAGCTTCCTTTCCAAGAACCTGAACCTGGACTGGCGCCTCGGGGCTTCCTATTTCGAAGCGAAACTGCTCGACTACGACGTGGGCAGCAATTGGGGCAACTGGGCCTACAACAGCGGCGTGGGCAACGACCCGCGCAACCGGTACTTCAACATCCTCTCGCAGGCCAACCGATACGACAAAAAGGGCGCCTACGTGAAGCACTGGCTCCCCGAACTGCAGGAGCTACCGGCCGACAAGGTGCACACGCCGTGGGAGCTGTCCGACAGTGAGAAGTCGATGTATGGCTTGCACGGCGGTGGCTATCCGGAGCCGATGATTGACCTCGAGGCCTCGTACGAACGACTGCGGAATGGGTAATGCAGGCTACGGCCCGTGCTCAGCGTGGTACTGCACCGCATGGTCGAGCATGTGCTGGATGCGGTTGTGCATCAGGTTTGACACCTGCACGAAGTGGCGCCAGTGGTCGTCCGGGCAATCGGCCAAGGCGTCGGCATAGTTCGCCCATGCGTCAGCTGTAACGCGCTCGCCAAAGCCGGCAGGCTGGCACGCAGCCTCATCATGCGTAACACCGTGCCGGGCCCAGGTGTGCAGTAGCTTGTCGAGAAGCTCATCGAAGACGAGAAACTGCTGCAGCGCCAGATGCCAGTGCGGGTCGGCGCCTGCCTCGTGCCACGCCGCATGTTGTAGCGCGCCCGGTTCGGGGAAGCGGACGGTCTGTGCCCGGGGCGAAATGACCGCCTCCTCCGACGTGTATGGCGCCCGCCCTTCCCCAATGTAATCATCGGTAGCCACGGTACGGTCGCGCGTGGCGTGGTCGTACTGCACGGCCTTAAACATGGCATGGTGCACGCGGTCGTGCATCACCTCGGTGATCTGCACGAGTTCAGCCCACGGCCCCTCCGCTCCGTCTGCCCCCAGTGCCTCGCGGTACGCCCCCCAGTCGCCGCCGGAGATGCGGGCGCCAAACGATGGCACATGGGCGGTGTCGCCGCGCGCCTCCACACCATGCCGCGCCAGGCTCGTCATCAGCGCGTGCATGTGGTTGTGGAACGTCCCAAACGTGCGCATACTACGTGCCCATGCATCCTCCTCCGCGACAGCATCCGAGATGTACGCGCGGAAATCCCCGCCCGAAATTGAGTTCATTTTGAAGTCTTCGCGGTGGTCCAGGGCGGGGGCCTCCTGCCCAACGACGGTGCTGGAGGCCCCAAGCATCGTGAGGACGAGCAGAACAGACAGCGACAGTCGCATGATTATGGGTCAAGAACAGGTGGTAAATGAGATAGCATAATGCGTACCTGCTACAGCCGGTAATCGTTGCAGATAGGCGTAGGCGCGTGTACGCGCGTGACCGTAACGGTTGTGTCTCTTGTCCGGTTGGAAGCCCTTCCGATGCACAGACGCCAACCATACGCGTTGAAAACGTGCGGTATATCAGCTATTTAAGATGTTCTGTCGCTACGCATCTGACCCCATCTCCGCATGGCCTCACCGGCTGTAGGCATCGACGGCATTGAACTATGGACGGGAAAACTGAAGCTGGATCTCGCAACCACGTTTGCCCCAGCGCACGACATCGACCCCAATAAGTTTACAAAGGGGCTGGGCCTGCATGCGTCC
>Ga0207421_10000259_pt1 | contig 66567 bp, 61 predicted proteins | sample SodLakKL_010_SED_4_FD_187542 | JGI IMG/M metagenome (GOLD analysis project Ga0207421, IMG submission 187542) | Alkaline sediment microbial communities from Lake Tanatar, Kulunda Steppe, Russia - 8KL_010_SED (SPAdes) (version 2) | ecosystem: Environmental > Aquatic > Non-marine Saline and...
CAAGTACTTCCTGCAGTTTCAGCCTTGGAGAATCATGATTTTGATACTATGAAACAAATTTGGGACGCCGCAATATATGTGGTAAAAAAGCCGGAAGAAAAAAAATACCGGGAATACTTGGAAGAAACTTTAAAGCAACGAAATTTAGTGGATATCGACTGGGCCCTGGCCACCTTTAATATTACTGAAGAACATAACGGGATGGTGGAAGGAAATGGAAAGATCAAAAAGATTAAGCAACCTACTTTAATATTCGGCTCAGAACTTGATTATGTCGTACCTCTTAGTATGGTGGAGGAAACATCAAAGGCCTTAGGAGAACATGGAAAGCTGTATATTTTTAAAAACTCAGGTCACTCACCTATTACCGATGTAACGGAGGAGTTAGTTGAGAAAATAGAGGGGTTTATTTAGTAAAAGATAGGTAGAATCTATATTGCAACTAAGCCATCGAAGAAAATCTGCTGAATAGATTTAAAAAAATGGTAGGGATCTTTTCAAAGGTTCACCTCCCCCCATTCTTTGAAAGATCCTGAAAACCATATTTGCTCATGCTTACGGGGAACACTTATTATTAGAATTCACAGGGCTATAGAATCGTAGTTATAAGGCGGTGTATATATGGCAACAATGATGATTAATGATGTAGAGTTATACTATGAACTTACAGGAGAATCAGGCGAGGTCCTCACGATTCTTAACGGAATAATGATGAGCAGCGAAAGCTGGACAGAAGTTAAAAAAGACTATATTAATGCAGGATATCGGGTTTTAACCATGGATTTTCGGGATCAGGGAAATTCCGGATCATCTTCCATAACTTATAAGATCGAACAACATGCCGAGGATTTAAAAGCTCTTTTGGATTGTCTAAATATAAAAACAACCCATATTTTAGGGATTTCCTACGGCGGCCAGGTAGGGATGATTTTCGCCATAAAATATAAAGAACACGTTAAAAAGCTTATTTTAGCCAATACCAGTTCTAGACTCAGCAATTTTTTGAAAGGAATTGGGGAGGCCTGGGATGAAGCGGCAAAACTTAATGACGGTGAGCGCTTCTTTCGAATTGCCATGCCTTTGATTTATTCCGACATATTTTATGAAACCCATTATGATTGGCTGAAAGAGCGGGAAAGAAGTTTTAAGGGTATACTTACGAAACCCTGGTTTGAGCGATATTTAAGACTATCCTCAAGTCATGGAAATTACAATATCGAAGAGGAAATCCATAAAATTGAAGCGCCAACTCTTGTGATCGGAGGGGATCGGGATATTGTCACGCCCTATGAGGAAACTCTTAAAATTTATAAAAAAATAAATAATGCGGCTTTTGTCATGATCCCTGAATGCGGCCATGCCTCATGCTATGAAAAACCACAGGAGTTTAATATACAGGTATTAGGGTTCTTGAGTATTAAAAGATCGAAAGAGGAGGGACGGATATGAAGAAAAACCATGTAGGGGTAGTAGGATTCGGCACCTATATCCCTAAAGAAGTTGAAACCGCAGAGGAGATCTCGGAAAAGTCGGGAGTTCCCGTGGATGTAATTAAGAATAAATTCGGTTTTCACCAAAAACCGATTCCCGGTAAAGAAGACGGCACCATGGAAATGGGGGTTAAAGCTGCGAAGGCTTGTCTTAAAAATACGGGAGTAGATCCCTTGGAGATTGATCTAATCATTTCCATCGGCGAGGAATACAAAGAATATCCCTTAGTGACTACGGGAATTTACATTCAAGAAAAAATCGGAGCAAGAAACGCCTGGGGATTTGATGTAGCCCAACGCTGCGGAACCGCCGTAGCGGCGATGAAAATCGCTAAGGCTATGATGCTTGAGGATGATGATATCAATACGGTGCTCATTGCCGGAGGTTATCGAAATGGAGATATGATTGATTATCAGAATCCGCGGGTATCTTTTATGTTTAATTTAGCCGCAGGGGGTGGGGCCATTCTTTTAAAAAAGAATTATGGTAAAAACCGACTGCTGGAGAGCTCCATCATTAGTGACGGATCCTTTGCAATGGATGTGGGTGTTCGCTATGGCGGCACGAAGTATCCGATAGATGGGGAAAATGTGGAGGAGAGTAAAAAAAGTCTGGATGTATTTGATCCGGAACATATGAAACAAGGATTGGGTGAGGTGAGTATGCCCAATTTTGTAAAGGTTATCGACGAGTCTTTAAGAAAAAGCGGATACGATAGAAAAGCCCTTGACTACTTGGCAATTCTCCATATGAAACGATCGGCCCACGAGTTTGTATTATCAGAGCTAGGCCTTAGCCTGGAGCAATCCGTTTATTTGGAGGATTTCGGTCATATTGGTCAGGTGGATCAGATTCTTTCCACAGAGCTTGCCATGGAAAGCGGAAAAATACAAAACGGTTCGGTCATTACCTGGGTTAGTGCCGGAATCGGGTATGCCTGGGATGCCTGCACCATAAAATGGGGGAGTTAGGAGGAGTAAAATGGACATTCAAAAACTATACAATGAACGTGTAATTACAGTGGATAAAGCGTTATCTTTTATTAAAAGTGATGATGAGATTATCTCAGCACTAGGAGCAGCCGAACCCCGTGGAATCGTCAGTCGAATCCATGAGGTTGCGGATCGGGTTAAAAACGTAACCGTGGTTACCTGTCTACCCATGGGAGGCTATGAGTACTTTCAAAACCCGCAGTACAAAAACAGCATTCAAATGGAAGGCTGGTTTTACAGTCCGGAAATCCGAAAGGCTCATAAAAACGGAAATGTTTCTTTTGTACCAAATCATCTGCATTTGGCCGCAGAGCGACGATTGGATTATAAAATGCCGAATATCTTTATGGGAACCGCAAGCCCCATGGATAAACATGGGTATATTTCCTTATCCCTAAGTGCTACCTATGAGCGTGAAATGTTAGAACATGCGGAACTTACCATAGTGGAAGTGAACCCGAATATGCCCAGAACTTTTGGGGATACGGTAATTCATGTCAGCGAGGTTGATTATATTATTGAACAGAACTATGAGCTTCCGGAACTACCTGTCACCCAGCCCAGTGAAAAAGATCAGCAGATTGGAAAACATATTGTGAATCTGGTGGAGGACGGATCTACTATACAATTAGGCATTGGAGGAATCCCCAATGCAGTGGCTTCAGAGTTGAAAACTAAGAAAAATCTTGGGATTCATACGGAAATGTTTACTGATGGCATGGTGGAGCTTTTTAAAAGTGGAGCAGTGACCAATAATGAAAAAACCTTAATGCCGGGTAAAATGGTGGCAACCTTCGCATTGGGTAGTAAAGTTCTTTATGACTTTATTGATGATAATCCGGCGGTACAAATTATGCGCGGCAGATGGGTGAATGATCCGAATATTATTGGAAAAAATCATAAAATGGTTTCCATCAATACCACAATAGAAATTGATTTGACAGGTCAGTGTGCTTCGGAATCTATTGGTCATCGTCAGTTTAGCGGAACCGGAGGACAGGCGGATACCGCCATCGGTGCTCAAATATCAAAAGAAGGAAAATCAATTATTGCCCTTTATTCCACAACGAAAGTAAAAGATCCTGAGACAGGAGAAAGAATAACCATCTCGAAAATTGTACCAAATCTAATGACGGGAGCTGCGGTTACTTTGTCGAGAAATGATGTGGACTACGTTGTAACAGAATATGGTGTAGCAGCCCTACGGGGGACCCCTTTAAGAGAACGGGTTAAGCGTCTGATTGCCATTGCGCATCCGGATTTCAGAAAAGATTTGGAAGACGCTTCAAAGGAATTGATGATTTGGTAAATTTGCCTCCTTAAAGAATTAACCATAAATGCAAGATCGAAAAAAACACAACACGGGTTTGAACCTTAGGGGAAAGGTTCGAAGGGCCCTGTGTTGTGTTTTTTCTATGGCTTAATGCTAAACAATGGTTCCTATACAATGCATGTCTGTAAACTATTTTACATTCTGATTAGACTATGGTATTATGAATTTACGTTCATTATATGATATGTGATTTTCTATCTGCAAATATAATTTCTTAGAATAGAATAAATTAAAATAGAAGAAATTGAGCCCCTAAAGCAAGGAGGATCCGATGCCGAAAATTATAGAAAATATTGAACAAAAAATTTTTAATGCCGTGGTTTTATTGATCAGAAGACACGGCTATTCTGCAGTCAGTATGCGTATGATCGCTAAAGAATCAGGGATAGCCGTAGGAACCCTTTATAATTATTATTCCGACAAAGAGGAACTTACCACTACTGTGGTATATTTAAGTTGGAAAGAAACTCTGAAAAACCTCGAAATAATTTTAAACAAGGAGTTAACCCCCAGAGAAAAGCTCCATCTTTTCCTGGAAAGTCTTTATGATGAAATAAGTCAGCGTAGGGGAATCGGAAATGAGTTAATGAAACATGACTTGTATAAGGATAAAAAGTTCATCGAGATACAGGCAGCATACACCAAAATTTTCCGAAGGCTACTAAAAGAGCTGCAAGACTTCGAGGGGAAGAACTTCGGAGAGAGCTTTGTTAAACGGATTCAAAAAAACATTTTATTGATTACGATAAATTTAGTTAATGAATTTATTGAAGAAGACCGGGAAAATATTGAGTATTTAAAAAAAATCGCTGATCAACTATTATAACGGTTATTCTTTTGGAGAAATATGAACATAAATTCATTAAAGTCGAAGGACTGTTAAGATGACCATTGTAGACAGTGGAAATCCAAAATGGGAGTTAGCAAAAGTCTTCACTGAAAACCCGAAACTTGTAACTCAAGAAAATTCCTAGTTTAGTTAAGGAAAAAGTACGCTTTATACTGTTGAAAAACCTATATAACAGGGCTTATCAAGATGTAAAATATAGGATATAATGAAAAATAGAAGCGTTTCTATTCTAAGGAGTGTTGTTATGGAAATTCAAAACAATATTTTAGATACCGCCTTAATTTTTGAAGGGGGAGGAATGAGGGCAAGCTATACCGCCGGATTTTTGAATCATCTGTTGGAAAACGAATTATACTTCAACTATGTGGCGGGAATCTCAGCCGGTGCAAGTCATAGTGTGAATTATTTATCCAGAGACAGGATCAGGGCGAAGAAATCCTTTGTGGATTTGGTTAAGGATCCAAATTTTGGAGGGTGGACCTCTTTTTTAAAAGGGGAAGGATATTTTCGGGCAAAGTATATTTACGAAGATACCCCTTACAAAGATGCCGCACTGCCTCTGGATTTTGAAACATTCATAAATAATCCTGCCAAAATGCGGGTGGGAGCCTTTGATATAGATCAAGGAAAAATGGTTTACTTGAAAAACGAAAATGTTGAGGAGATTCGGGACCTGATGAAGATGATTCGAGCCTCTTCATCCATGCCGATGTTTATGCCGATAACTGAATTTCGAGGGAGACGTTACTTGGACGGAGGAATCGATGGCGGGGTAGCTTTAGAAGCTGCTCAACAAGACGGATTTGAAAAGTTTTTTGTAATACTTACCCGGCCGAAGGGATATCGAAAATCTCCGGTGAAATTCTCCGGGATAATTAAAACCTATTATCGAAAATACCCCAAGGTCATTGAAGGCTTAATGACACGACATATCCGCTACAACCAAACCTTAGAAGAGTTGGAGGCCTTAGAAAAAAAAGGGATGGCCTTTTTGGTATATCCTGATCAAATGTCGGTGTCCAACCGGGAAAGAAATCATAAAAAACTGGTGAAAAGTTATGAAACCGGATATATCCAAGGGAAAAGGGATCTGCCTAAGTGGAAAGAATTCCTGATAAAATAACATAATTCAAAGGGGGTATTGAGGATGAATACAAAGGCTAGTTTTGAGAAAGAAAAAAGCACCCGAGAAGAAGAGCATGAGAGGATTGCTTATCATGCGGCCTTAGAAGGAATTGTATTATTAAAAAATGAAGATATTTTACCGGTGAAGCCTGGGAAAATAGCGCTTTTCGGGGCTGGGGCAAAACGCACAATAAAAGGGGGAAGCGGTTCCGGAGAAGTTAATGAACGCAGCAGTACCAGCATTATGGAAGGATTAATTGATAAGGGCTTTGAAATAACCACAAAGGATTGGATCGCGGACTATGAAAAAGACTACGAAGATGCAAGAATACAATATCAGCATCGATTGAAAGAACATTTGAAAAGGCGAAAGTTTCAACAGCTGATGGAGCAGCCCTTTCGTTATCCCCATGGGCGGAGGATACAAAAGCGGGACATTGAAAACAAAGGATCAGACCTATGTATTTACGTGATTGCAAGACAATCCGGTGAAGGAAGTGATCGATGGCTTAAGGCCGATGATTTTCATTTCTCGGAAACGGAAAGAGAGAATTTAATAATGTGTGCACGCTTTTATGAAAACATAGTTGTAGTAATCAATATCGGGGGAACTTTTGATCTTCAATTTATCGAGGGAATTCCTGCAATCAAAGGACTGATATATTTTGCTCAACAAGGTTGTCAGGGAGGAAGGGCTTTTGCAGATCTTATTAGCGGAGAGAAAAACTTTTCCGGGAAGCTTACGGATACCTGGTATAAACGTTATGAGGATGTGCCATTTTATGATGATTACAGTTATATGAGGGGTAATCCTATGAATGCCTTTTATGAAGAGGGTATTTATGTGGGATACCGTTATTGTGATTCCTATAATATAGAGCCTGAGTACCCCTTCGGATATGGAATGAGTTATACTTGTTTTCAATTGGAGCTTTTGGGAGCAAAGGTAGAAAAGATGCAGTTACGTCTTCGATGCAGGGTGAAAAACCGAGGAGGAAAATTTTCTGGAAAAGAGATAATACAATTTTATATTAGCTGTCCTCAAGTACATATCAATAAGGAATATCAAAAATTAGTGGCATTTCACAAGACTAAAGAACTTACTCCCGGAGAGGAGGAAATCTTTGAATTGACTGTGGATATTCAAAATTTCGCAAGTTACCATGAAGCCGAAGCGTTATATATGCTCGATGAAGGGGATTACATATTACGCATGGGGAACTCATCAAGAAATACCAATCCCTGTGCAGTATTTAATCTAGACAGGCAAGCATTTACTTCCGTTCACCAAAATATATGTAAAACCCGTTCCGAGGTTCGGGAAATAAAACCGGCAGAAATCGAATACCAAGATGATCTAGAGGGTTTGCCAAGATTTCAGTTGAATAACAGGGATATCAATATTGAAACCTTCAATTATGAAAAACATCAAATGTCTCCAGGGGATAAGGTAAAAAAGCTTATGCAAGATTTATCCGATGATGATTTAGTACAATTAGTAGTAGGTTCCGGTATGAAAAAAGCATTATTGAATCAAAATCATTTTAATGTTCCGGGAGCCGCCGGTTATACCACTTCAAAACTGGTATCTAAAGGGGTTCCAAATGCAGTTCTGGCCGATGGGCCCGCGGGTCTTCGTTTGTCAAAACGTTCTAGCATACAACCCCGTGGGAAAATTAAAATGGTGGACGCACCAATGGATTTTTTCGAGTATTTGCCTAAGATCATTAAGGATCGAATTTTTGGAGATCCCGCTAAGCACTCCGTGGTATATCAGTTCGCCACGGCTTTTCCCATAGCCACAGCCCTTGCTCAAAGCTGGAATATTAACCTTGTAGAGGAAGTAGGACTGGCCATAGGTAAAGAGATGAAAGAATATGGAGTGGATTTTTGGTTAGGTCCCGGAATGAATATTCACCGAAACCCCCTTGGGGGACGAAACTACGAATACTATAGCGAGGACCCTTTTCTTACAGGGAAAATTGCTGCGGCAGCTATACGAGGGTGCCAAAGGATCCCGGGAAATAAAGCTACCATAAAACATTTTTGCGCAAACAACCAGGAAGGAAATCGACAGCGGGTATCAAGTAATATCAATGAACGAGCCCTTCGGGAAATATATCTTCGAGGTTTTGAAATTGCGGTTAAAGAGAGTCATCCTAAAGCTGTAATGACTAGTTATAATCGGATTAACGGAACTTATACTGCCAATAGCTATGATTTATGTACAAAAGCTCTGCGAAACGAATGGGGTTTCGAAGGTGTGGTAATGACCGACTGGTATGCAACCGGAAGGGAGTTAGCTGATCCCGTCCTATGTATCAAGGCAGGGAATGATCTGATCATGCCGGGGAAAAAATCTGACAAAAGAAGAATTTCTCACGGACTAAAGAAAAAAGAACTAGAAGGACAAGATCTTAAAAGCAGTGCCCAAAACATCTTAAGGGAAATACTTGATAAATAATTGATATAGACTAATAAAAGAAATGAGTAAAATCGATAAAGAATAGTTCGAATAAATACATTAAGGGAAGGGTATAATAGAACAATCAATATGGCTTATTCCCATTGAAAAAAAGTGAACATTGGAGGGTCGATTATGATGAAGAAAAATCCCATGATTGAAAAGCAACTGGAACATCGAACCATCAGGGAATTTAAGGAGCAGGAGGTTTCAAAGAAGACTTTTGAAATATTGATGGAAGTGGCAAGACGGACCGCCACCTCAAACGGAATGCAATCCTATTCCATTGTGCACATTAAGGATCCCAAGCTAAAGAAAAGCATTTCCGAGATCTGTAACCAAGAGTATGTTGCACGGGCTCCGATTCTTCTGATTTTTATTGTGGATCAATTTCGAAACAATGCTATTCTCCGGGAAAAGGGTTGTGACACTGAAAACGCAGGAGATATGGACCGATTTATTCAAGGTTTTACCGATGCAGCGATCGCGGCACAAAATGTGGTTAATGCCGCAGAGGCCATGGATCTCGGGGCAAATTATATGGGCAGCATATTAAATGATTCTGAAGAACTTTGCAAAATATTAAAGTTGCCGGAACTCACATTTCCTGTTGTAGGTCTCGGTCTCGGTTATCCGAATCAATCCCCTCAATTGAAACCAAGATTAAATAACCGTATGAGGGTATTTGAAAATGAATACAAAGTTTTCGAAAACTACCTGAAAGAAATTGCGGACTATGACCAAGAGATGACCACCTATTATGATCTGCGAAACGCCAATCAACGGGTAGACTGTTTCAGTGATCAAGTGGTAAATAAGACTTCCAGCAGCAACATTAAACGCCAGGAAATTTTAAAAGTTATCAAAAGACAAGGTTTTCAGATAGAATAGTGAAAATTTAGTTTGTAAAGTCAAACTTCTGGTGATCACATCAGAGGGGAGGTATCCCGAAAAAGTAGGCCGGGAATGGATTGATAATAATCAGGAAAAGGTAGAGGAAATGACTGATAATTAATAACAATATAAAAAACGAACCAGGGGGAGAGGCTACCTGGTTCGTTTTTTAACCTTATTCATTACCAAGAATATAGTCAACTTTATCTCGGTTGTTTTCAATCCATTCCTCTGCCAATTCTATAAAGGGCACTTCGTTTTCCTCATGCTGATACATAATTTCCTCCAGATCCTCTACGTCGATGCTCCATCTAGAAAGCATATCATAAACCTCCGGATGTTTTTCCTGGATCCCGTCATAGGAAATAACATAGACATTATCGGATTTAAAGTAATCTTCCTGTCCGTCTAAGAACTTTAAATCAAACTGTGTGAACATGGAATGGGGTCTCCAGCCCAGAAAAATAACCGGTTCTTCTCTTTCAATAAAACGTACGGCATTCGCCATCATAGCCGATTCACTAGAAGAAACGTACTCATATTCCTCTAGACCATAATCATCCATCATTCTTAAGGAAGTATCGGTCATTCCCGAACCGGGACTCAGACCAATGATCTGGTCAGTATACTGATCGGAATTCCCGACCAAGTCATCTATAGAGTCCGCATCCACATAGGTTGGAACAACCCATCCAAGGGGCACATCTTCATAGCTTGTAGCTACTTTAATTAGGGATTCTTCATAGAGGTCCCAAAGATGCTCTTCTGTGTGAGGCAACCATGCATCCATAAAAAAGTCGATATTCTCATTATCCAACCCCATGAAAATCAGTGGTTGATCAGCGTGAGTTTCATCGGTTTCATATCCTGCTTCTTCAAGAATCAGCCGAATAATATCAGTGGGTACTCTTGTAGAACTCCAATTTGACATGCCGAATACAATTGGTTCATCACTCTTTGCGTCCCCGCCGCCATTATCCGCTTCTTCGCTCGTATCAGTACAAGCGAACAAAAAAACTGTAGAAAGCAGCAAAACCCCTAAAACTAATATTATTTTCTTCTTCAAACTAGTAAACATAAAATTTCCTCCTTCAAGATTTTGTATAGATAAGTTTTTGTATAGATTAATTGATTTGTAAAGATTAACATATTAATGAATAATATAATTTAAATGTTACTGGTCAAGTTTGTGGAAAACCTCCCGCATATTTTCAGGTGTGAAGTGAAGAGAATCAGGACTTTGAGATTTCCAGGAAAGATAATTTTCTCCGTTTAATCGGTTAATCATCTCTAGATTATTGTATATTTCAATGCCGTATACCCAGTTGGCCATAATTAGGATGGAAGACATATGAGCACCCTCATTGGTGGTACTGCAAAGATCTTTTACTAGGTGGATGCGGTAATTCTTAAAGAAGCCGTCAAAAACCGAAGTCATCAGACAACCATCAGTAACCAGACCGCCAATGATCAAATCCTCTACTTGAAGACTTTTTAACATCAGATCTAAAGAAGTCTCATAAAATCCGCTCCAGCGGTATTTATCTATGACCAGATCTCCTTTTTGTGGTGCGACAGCATCAATTATTTCTACAGCTTTGGTATCTCCACGGTAAAACTTTGGTTTGCCTGCCTCGTCGACAGGGTCGTTATAAGGAAGCCCCAGGCCGTCGCTGCGATTGATCTGCCGAGTGTAGATGATAGGAATATTGTGTTGTCGGCATTGCTCAATTAAAGACGCGGCATTGTTAATAACTGTATCAAGCCCCTGAATCCCATACTGGCTTTCGTTTTGTAAGTCAATAAGTAGTAAAGCGGTGTTCTTTAACTTCATTGTATCCTCCTCTTTCATATCTTCTTTTCTTATTTTAAGTATTTTTAATTACTATTAGCGTGATTAAACCTAGTGAATATCGAAACCTTTTTACTCTCTTGTTATGTTAAAAGGCTTAGTCCTTATCAGGTACAGGGTAGTTTTTAAAAAACTCGCCAGTTTCCATATCATCAATAATCATTTTGGTCCAACGAAAATAAGAGTCCGTATCTGCCAATAGCTCCAGATCCCGTTTAGCTTCCTTACGAATTTCCGAAGATCGGGCATTCTTGGAAAGATCCACAAGTTTTGGTCGTACATTGCTGCTTGCGTTCAGGGTTATGCTTCGTTCGAGTCGAATGTTTTTAACAAAAAAAGTGATGAAGTTTTTTACGAAGTCTTTTTCTGCAATGTAGTGGTCTTTTCGATCACCTTTTTTCCATACCTTAATAATCATTTCCGTTTCCAATAACTCTCTAAGCCCAGTGCTGACACTTCCCTTACTCATGGCCACAGCATCCTTGATCTCGTCTAAAAACATGGGTTCATCGGAAAAATACAATACTCCGTAAATCCGCCCGACAGAGGGAGTTACTCCATAGATTACCATCGTTTGAGCGATGGCACTGATGATAATATCCCTGGATTCTTGTATTTTCTCTTGTTCATTTTCCACAGCAAAACCTCCTCTTGTTCAAAACATTTAAAACAAATTGAACAACCAAGATAAATATACATGAACTTTCTTAATATGTCAATGGCTGTATAGAATAAATATTTTTATAAAAAATAAAGGAATTTTATACTTTGGTGTAGAATTAGTAAAGAGTAATGTTATTAATGGATTTTACAGTTATAAAGAGAGGCGGAGGATCTTGAAAATAAAGATCTTTAAAACCGGAAGACAACCTGCTTGGCTCCGTTGTTGTAAATTTCGAAGCATAGCAGCTAAGGTAGCGAGGAAGATGGCATTGTTTAGTCCATAAAATTACAGGAGGTTATACAATGAGTGAAAACAAATTACTTAAACGATGGGAAGTGGAGGAATCCTTAACCTGGGATCTGACGAGACTATATGCAGTTCCGGAATATTTTGAAAAAGAGCTGAAAAGTTTTTTGCCGAAAAGTGAAAAGATTCAACAAAAGTATGATGGAAAACTGGAATCTTCGGATACCATTCTAATGTGCTTAGAGGAATACGAGTCCCTATTAAAGAAAGTTTCCAAAGCCGGTACCTACAGCTTTTTAGCATCATCCGTGGATGAGACCGATGAAAAAAATCAACAGCGGCTGGCAAAAGCGCAAATGATTTTTTCAAAAGTTATGGGGAATTTATCATTTATAGAAAGCGAACTGAAGGAAAAGCCGGAAGAAATCTTACAGGAAGCCATGGGTAAGACGGAAAAATACCGGGTGGTACTTGAAGATATTCTTCGAAGCAAGCCTTATAAACTGCACCGAGAGGTTGAAAAGACCTTAGCATTTTTTGATCCGGTATTAGAAGCTCCTTATCAGATTTACAACCAGGCAAAACTTGCGGACTTAAGTTTCCCGAACTTTATCGTGGAAGGAAAAGAATATCCGTTGAGTTTTGTACTGTTTGAAAATGAATATCAGATGGATCCAAATGAGAAAATCCGCCGGGAAGCCTTCCAAAGCTTTTCAAAGGAACTGAGAAAGTACCGTAACACCATGGCAGCCACTTATCAAACAAAGCTGCAACAGGAAAAAATACTGTCAGACCAAAGAGGTCATGAAAACATCTTTGAGTATTTACTGTTTGACCAGAAGGTTGACCGGAGCCTTTATGACCGGCAAATTGATTTAATCATGGAGGAATTGGCTCCCCATATGCGGAGATATGCCAAATTGTTACAACAGGAACATGGTCTGGAAAAAATGACCTATGGGGATTTGAAAATTTCTCTGGATCCGGAGTACGATCCCAAAGTTACGATTGAAGAGTCCAAGGGATACATTAAAGGAGCCCTTTCGATTTTAGGAGAGGATTATCTGAACGTGGTGATGCGATCCTATGATGAGCGATGGGTGGATTTTGCTCAGAACGTTGGGAAGTCTACCGGAGGATTCTGTGCCGGGATCTATGATTATAATCCTTACATCCTTCTATCCTGGAGCGGTCTGATGAGTGAAGTCTTTACCCTGGTCCATGAGCTTGGTCATGCCGCCCACTCGATGCTGGCGGCTGAGGAGGTAAGTCTTCTGGAGATGGATGTTTCAATGTATTTTGTTGAAGCCCCCTCTACGATTAATGAACTATTTCTGACAAACTATTTAGTAAAAAAGAGTGAAGACCCGAGGTTTAAGCGATGGGTACTTTCCTCAATGATTGCTAATACCTACTATCATAATTTCGTGACCCATTTATTAGAGGCTACCTATCAGCGAGAAGTTTATAAGCTGATTGATCAAGGAGATTCCGTTCATGCCAATACACTGGACAAACTGAAAAAACAAGCTCTGAAAGATTTCTGGGGAGATGCGGTGGAACTAAGTGAAGGTGCAGAACTTACCTGGATGCGGCAACCTCATTATTACGACGGTTTATATCCCTATACTTACAGTGCAGGCCTTACTGTGGCTACCGCCGTAAATCAACGGATCCTTAAAGAAGGAGAGCCCGCAGTGAAAGATTGGTTAGATGTATTAAAGTCCGGAGGCACAATGGACCCTGTGGGACTTGCTAAGCTCGCCGGCGTTGATATTACCACGGATAAACCGCTGAAAGATACCATTGCTTACATTGGTACAATGGTTGATGAAATTGAACGCCTGACAGAAGAGATCCATGAAAAATAGAATGTTTTCCTAAGAAACAGTATCGTTTCATACAAAGCATTCTATTCGAATACTTTGTGATTAAACTGCTAATAAAATATCATATGAGTAAATTTTTAAAATAATATCAGCCACTGTATAGGCTCTTGGAACCTATACAGTGGCTGATTGTTGTTGGAGCAACTTACCTTTCACATAATTCAATAAAACAACATGAAATCAAGAAATAAAGATAACATTATTTCAGTTTTTTGTCGCAAATATGGCAGTAATTTGCAGTGTTTGGTACAATGATACCATTACATGATCCCGGTCGGAACATATATGGAGAGGAGTTTTCTATGAACTCGGTAAAAAGTCATGAATTCAGAAAAGAAGAAGAACGATTGGAATACACGAAGGGTTATATAAAAAAGACATTGGAAGCTACGGAGATTTATAAAAGTCAGTATAAAGAGAACATTCAGGAAGCTATGGAAAATTTGGATTATTTGGACAGTTCTCAGAGTTATATCAGCGTTTTGATCAACACTCAATTTATGGAAACTGCCGGTCATAAAAAGTATTTTAAGGATTATCATCAAAAAACTCTAGCCAATAATCAAGTAGAGTTGGAGGATTTGGCTCCCATGGCCTATTTGAAAAAAGCTTTATTTGGTTTCAAGGAAAATATTACTGTTGGGAATATTGTTATTGAAGAAGCCCAGGATTTTAGCCTGTTAGAAATAAAAGTATTAAAAGAATTACTGAAAACCGATAAATTCACATTGTTGGGAGATCTTTCCCAGGGAATCCACAGCTATCGAAGTATTGATAACTGGACGGAGCTTACTCAAAGCTATCGAACCACCATTGAAATCATGGATCTTGCCAACGAAGTCATCGACTTTTTAGACAACCAAAATGTGAAAAAAGCAAAACCGGTGATACGCCACGGTGATGCTCCGAAGTATGAGTTTTATGAAGAGGAAGAAGCTATGATTCAAGGTGTAACAGAGGAAATTTTAGCCCTTCAAAGAGATGGAAGAAAATCCATTGCCGTGATTTGTAAAGACCGGGAAGAAAGTATTGATTTAAAGAAGAAACTTCCGAAAGCAATTAAAACAGTAGTTTTAAAAGAGGATCAAAATTCCTATGGCTCCGGGGTCACTATTGTTCCCTCATATCTTGTGAAGGGATTAGAGTTTGATAGTGTGATTATTTGTAATCAAAACAGCTACTATGAAGAAAACCCCATTGATATTAAACTTCTTTATGTGGCGATTACCCGTGGTATGCATACATTATCAATTTTTGAGGGGAATCAACCGGATTCTTTGCTGAGAAAGATATATCAGCGATCAGAAAGCAAGAGCTTAAGTGCATAGTATAAGACAGCCGGAAGAAAAAGTTTTTCTAGAAGATATATCTTTCGGTTTTTTTTTTATAAATCAAATAAAATATAAATTTCAGTTGTTTCTATTCTCGAAATAATTTATAATTAATGAATAAGTAAAAGTGACGGTATATGGAGGAGACAAATTTATGAAGGAACAGAAAGGGTTACAAAAAGAACATACATTGGCAGACAGGGTGCCTTTTTTTTATGGATGGGTTATTGTTGTGGTAAGTATACTAGGGGTGTTTTTTTCCGGACCGGGACAAACTTATTCGGTGTCGGTATTTATAGACTCCTATATTGACGAATTTGGCTGGGGGAGGTCTTATGTTTCCAGTTTTTATTCTTTAGGAACCCTGGGAGCAGGTCTGTTAATTTCTTTTGTAGGAAAACTTGTGGACTTAAAAGGGCACCGAAAGGTTATGCCTATGGTAATTATACTGTTTGCCCTAGCCTGTTTTTGGATGATTCAAGTTTCAGCTCCCTGGATGCTGCTTGTAGGTTTTTTTTCCATTAGACTTCTCGGGCAGGGATCTATGACGTTAACCTCCACGACTTTAATTCCCCAGTGGTTTTATAAAATGCGGGGAAGAGCCTTAAGCTTTATGGCAATCGGAGCAGTTGCGGGATCTTTCATTCTTCCGCCTCTGAATACCTGGATTATCATAAATTACGGATGGCGTATAGGTTGGCAGCTTTGGGGGATTTTACTGCTTACGGTAATGCTACCTGTGGCCTTAATATTTGTAAAGAATAAACCGGAAGACATCGGGGCCCTTCCCGATGGAGAGGTGATCGATCTTGAGTCTCCGACGCCGAAAGCTTCTCAGCGGGAAAAGTCCTGGACCTTAAAAGAAGCCATGAAAACCAGAGCGTTTTGGGTATTGTTATTTTGCGTAACCGTGCCTGCGGCCTTAAACACCGGGATAACATTTCATTTAGCCTCAATTATGGAGTATTTAGGTTATCCTGAAACCAGTGCACCGATGATTGCTGCTTTGGCACTTAGTGTATATGCGGCATCTCAGTTTGTTAATAATTTTATTGCCGGGGTGGTAGGAGACCGGTTTAAGGATCATAAAATACTCTCTGTTACCTTCTTTGGTTTTATTGTGATTCTTTTAGGGTTTTTATCTATCCGATATTTTAATCTTGCCACAATCCCAATGGTGATTATTCTAGGAATCTTTTGGGGAGGGGTCAACGGTTATTTTGCTATTACCAACAATATGATTTGGCCGAATTATTTTGGTCGAGGGAACTTAGGAAGTATTAAAGGTTTTACCATGATGGCCATGGTTATCGGATCCGCAGCAGGGCCGCTGCCCTTCGGTTTTGCCTTTGATTATTTCGGCGGTTATACCGAAATCTTGCTGCTTACAGCTGTTTTCCCTGCGTTGGCTCTTATAGGTGCGGCCATATCACCAAAACCGGACTTTGATCACCACAACAGCCAGTAAGCGTTGAAGATAATAATATAGAGAAGGAAAGCAAAAAAACACCGGGAGGTGTTTTTTTTATAAAACAGTAGTATATTATAAAAATCGCTCCATAGTAAAAAGGTAGTTTAAAATACATCTCCGATAGGGTAAAATAGAAGTTAGAGTCTACAAGTAGTATATTGGCAGAGGGTCCTGATGAGGCGTTGCTTATTGAATCAGCAAAGGAAGGAGCTATGGTCCGTCTTTATCTTCTGCAAAATACAAAAGAAACCATTGATATAAGGTATTTCACAATGCATTCCGGAGATGCAAGAAGTAATCAATAACTATACGAAGCTAAATCCGGGAGGAAAAAACCGGGGCTAATTATCATTGGATCCTATAATCTGGATCCTCGAAGTGCTTTTCTTAGTACGGAAAGTATGGTAGTTATTCACAGCGAAAGTTTCACGGAGGAGTTGAAAGCAGAAATGCTGACAGTAGAAGAGTCTAGTTTGGTTTACGAGACGCAAGAGGACTTAGGGGGGGAAGGAATGTTTTTAGCATCCGAAAAATGCTAATGGAAATAGGCGCAAGAATTGTGCGTCCCATTGAGCCTATGCTTTAAAATAAACGCAAAGGAGCAATCACTAATGAATGAAAAATTTTATGCAATCGGTAGAAATATTTTAATATTGTTTTTAATTATCTACATAGGAAGTTTGATTGATTGGATGTTTAATCCATTACAGGTCGTTTTCGAAACTTTGTTTATTCCCTTAATACTTGCGGGGCTGTTGTTTTATCTGTTAAGACCCTTTGTAAATCTGTTGAATAAAAAAATGAGCAGGGGGATATCAATTTTATTTATTTACCTGATTTTTATCGTGATCATTGTTATTAGTCTTGCCATACTCGGTCCGGTGCTCCAAGGACAAATTATGAGTCTTGGCAACAATATTCCTCAGATAGTGGAAGGTATTCAGGAATGGTTTTTGGAAATAGATCTATTTAATCGAATCAGTCAGCTTCAACAGGAAGAGTTTTTAGATATGGACGGGTATATAGAAAGTGCCATGGACACCTTAAACAACTGGGGAAGAGGAGCTATAACCGGGGTAGGAAGTCTTTTAGGTTCCTTAGCCTCCGCGGTCTTTACATTGATTTTACTTCCGATTTTATTGTTTTATGTGTTAAAGGATTCAAAGAAATTTCAGGACGGATTCGTCAATCTGTTTCATCAAAAGCAACAACCTGAAGTCCGTGATATATTAGTAGATGTGGACCGGGCCCTAAGTTCCTATATTCAAGGCCAGGGCTTAGTTTGTTTATTCGTCGGGATTTTATGTCTTATTGCTTTTTTGATCATCGGTCTGGATTATGCTCTTCTTTTAGGGATTATTGCAGGGCTTACGAATATCATCCCATTTTTCGGACCATGGATCGGTAGTATTCCGGCGGTTATTGTAGCATTGTTTTTATCTCCGATTACCGCTCTACTGACTGTGCTTGCGATCATAATTATACAACAAATTGAGAGTAATTTGATATCTCCTCAGATAATCGGTAAAAAATTGAATCTTCATCCCTTGGTGATAATCTTCTTAATACTTGTTGCGGGACAGTTGGCAGGTCTGATTGGAATGATCTTAGTGGTACCCTTGTTTGCTTCAGCACGTGTACTTTTCACTCACGGCCGTAAGATCTGGAAAATTAAGAAGAAGCCTATAAAAGAAATTCCAGAGAGGGGAAAATTACATTAGACTTTAGTAAAGGGTAATCATAGATTGATAAAAAAACCATCAATTGAAAAAGCCCCGAAACTTAGAACTAAATTCAAAGTCTCGGGACAACTGACAAACGATGGTTTTTTTCTATTTAATTAATCGTCTATTTCATTAAGTCGTTTTTTGGCCTCTTCGTAGGTTAGTCCATAATCTCGAACAAGCTTTTGAATTAGTTTTTCGCGACTACCCATCACGTCCCCTAAATCTTTTTGATCAAGATCCGGCCATTCCTGAAGAATTTTCTTCTTCAAATCAGTTTTATCGTTTTTAAACTCCTTATCTGCCATGGTAAACCTCCTTTCCGTATTTAAATTATTAAATGTCGTATTCGTCCATTCGCCGGTCAATTTCTTCACGGGAAAGACCATACTTTTTACCGATTTTTTCATATGTTTTATCTTTATCTCCCTCAAGTTCGTTTAACTCTTCATCGGTAAGATCATGCCAGATTCTTTTTATTTTGGCCTTGAATTTTTCCCAATCATTATCTTTTTGTTTATTTGTCATACCATCACCCCTTTGACCGGTTATAATGTTTTTATACCCGAAAGAATAATTTGTAAAACATAAGATTTTACTTTTCAACAAAAGCCATTTTTGGTTGATTGCAGGTAGGGCATCGCCAGTGTTCAGGTAAATTATCAAACTTTGTACCGGGCTCGATGTCTCGGATTTTGTCCCCTTTTTCAGGGCGATAGGTATATCCGCATACTGTGCATTGATAGTGGTTCATAAAAGTCTCCTTTCTTTGAATAATATAATGATTATATACCCTACGGCGAATGAAAGTAATACTTAAATTTCTAAAATTTAGAAAAAGTACGGTTCTAGACGGTACATTCCCCTAAGATAGGGTAAAATATATATAAGTTTGAAACCAGTAACAGTGGTATTAAAGAGAGGTGATACTGTGGTGGAATATAATGATGGGAAAGCGGATATTTTTTTCGCTGGACCGGTATTTATTATTGTTTGGGATCCTAAAAATAAGTGGGCGATTAAATATGTATCGAAAAATGTGCAGGATATCTTAGGCTATAGCCCTGAGGAAATGATGAATCCGGATTTTTTGTATGATGATTTGATTCATCCGGAAGACTTGCATCGAATCGATCGAGAATCCAGGGAATATCTTAAAGACCATAGGGATACCTATGAACTTTTTTACCGTATTAAAGCGAAAGACGGAAAATACCGGTGGTTCTATGATTATAGTAAGGTGGATCGAAATGAACGTGGAGAACCTGATCAAATCCGTGGATATTTAGTGGATCAAACCCAATTAATTGAAACACAAAAACATCTTAATTGGGAGAGACAACGACTAAGAGATACTCTTGAAGCGGGAAATATCGGAACCTGGGAATGGAATATTCAAACCGGTGAGGTTTTATATTTTGAAAACCTATTAAAGATCAGCGGTTTCAATATGCAAGAATTATTGCCTTTAAGCCTCGAAAATTGGAAGCGGTTTGTTCATCCGGAAGATTTAAATCAGGTAGAGGCAGAAATCCAGAGGATATATAATAAAGAGCAAAAAAATTATTCTTTAGAGATCCGGAGAAAACATAAGCAAGGTCACTGGGTATGGATCGAAGAGAAAGGGAAAGTCATCCAATGGACGGAAAATGGAGACCCTTTATTAATGAGAGGCGTATACATTGATGTTACAAGACGCAAAACTATCGAGAAGGATCTGATTAATGCAAAGAAAGAAGCGGAATTAGCAAGTCAAGCGAAATCAACATTTCTTGCAAATATGAGTCACGAAATCCGAACCCCGATGAACGGGATTATTGGATTTTTGGAGATTCTTTCCGACACGGAGCTTTCTTTACAGCAAAAGAGTTACCTAGAGCATGTTCAAAATGCTTCAAAAAATTTAATGAATATCCTCAATGATATATTAGATTTATCAAAAATTGAATCGAACAAAATGGCTTTGGAATCTATTCCCTTTGATATTGAAAAAACCATTGCATCCGTAATGACTATGTTCGATCAACAGGCTAAAATGAAAGGCTTGGACCTTCGTATGCAAATAGATAGAAGCATCCCCCGATTTGTTATGGGAGATCCCACCCGGTTGCATCAAATCCTGGCTAATTTAGTGAGTAATGGTATTAAATTCACTTCCGAAGGAGAAGTATTCCTTCGGATTAAGGGTGAGGAAAAAAAAGAAAGCAACAACTTGCTCGTGATCATTGAAGTACAGGATACAGGAATCGGTATAAAAGAAAACCAGTTAGATAAGCTTTTTCAAACCTTTTCACAAATTGATCAGAGTCATACCCGTTTGTATGGAGGTACCGGTTTAGGTTTAAAAATCACAAAAACCTTAGTAGAACTTATGGAGGGTACCATTGAGGTTAAGAGTGAATATGGTCAAGGAAGTACCTTCATTGTCAGGATACCCTTCGAGATATCGGAAAGCCCCTTACAAGATTCAGTTCAAGATCAACGGGTACTAAACGAAAATAGAAAAAATATAAATGGATCACAAAAGGCCAAGGTTTTAATAGCGGAGGATCAAGAATTGAACCAGGAGATCATGTTGGAACTATTGGAAAGAAAAGGCGTCAACTGTGATATTGCAGAAAATGGAGTAGAAGCCATAGAAAAATTTAAAAAAGAATCTTACGATTTGATATTAATGGATTGTCAGATGCCTGTAATGGATGGATATGATGCCGCTAGAAACATACGGAAAATGAAGGTGGAGCAACCGGAAATTATTGCCATGACTGCCTATGCTATGAAAGATGATGAAAAAAAATGTTTGGAAGCAGGCATGGATGATTACTTGAGTAAGCCCATCGATTTTAATCAACTTGATAAGATCATTGAAAAAGTGCAAAAACGTAAAATCCAAAGCAAAGAAAAAACAGCGAATGGTGCCGGAACCGATGAAATACCCTATAGAAATGAGGAAAGAATATCAGGTCGTTCTAAAATAAAGGCAAAGGATAGGAAAGGAAATAGGGAGGAGAAAAAAGGGGTTATGAGGTTTTTTAAAAAATATTTTAAATCTTAGAAGGGTCTTCCACCGTAAAAATCGGGAAATGAAGAAAATAACAAGTTTTATAAAAATAGGATTAGGGGTATATAATTAATATAACTTTTATCAGTAGGAGGTGTTCAGTTTATGAAAACGATAGGAGTGGTAGCGTCGGTGGAAGACCATAAGGCAACGGTTCGAATTGCGCCGTCCAGTGGTTGCGGCTGAGCCCAAAAATCTTGCAGCCGTTGTGCCGGCAAGGATCAGCTCGTTGAAGTTGAAAACTCTTTAGGAGCAAAAGAGGGTCAGAGGGTTTTGGTCGAAATCGAAAACCCGAAATTATCAAGCAGCGCTTTTTATGTGTATATTATTCCCCTGGTGGTTATGGTCATTGGCGTATTTGTTGGCCTTCAACTAGGTCGAAGTGCAGGATATGAAAATTTTGCCGAGATCATTAGTGTAGCTACTGGGCTTATATTCTTAGTTATAAGCTATATTATTCTAGGCCAATTTGATCGTCGGAAAAAAAACACTCAACAGGAAAAATCTTTAGTTCAAATGAAGGAAATTATTGATGAAAAGAGGGTAGAGAATGAATAAGAAAATTCATCAAGTAGTAATCGAATGTATAAAGGGAGACATTGCTGAACAAAAAGATATGGAAGCTGTTGTAAACGCCGCAAACGCAGAACTGCAAACAGGTGGAGGCGTAGCCGGTGCCATCCACAGGGGGGCGGGACCGAAATTGGAAAAGGAAAGTCGAAAATTTGCTCCGATTGCACCGGGTGAGGCAGTAATTACGGGCGCATTCAATTTACCTAATGACTTTGTGATTCATTGCTTGGGTCCGGTTTATGGACAGGACAACCTTGAAGATAAGCTGCTAAGAGATTGTTATAAAAAAGCTCTACAGATTGCTGAGGAAAATAATATTCGATCCATAGCTTTCCCGGCTATTTCCACCGGTGCTTTCGGTTATCCAATAAAGGAAGCCACAAATATAGCTTTATCAACTGTTAAAGAACTTATTCCGGATTTAAGAAATGTTAAAGTGATACGATTTGTACTACACAGTGATAAAGATCTTAATATTTATCAAGAGGCATTAAATGAACTTGTCTAATATTTAATTCGGTTTGTTAATCTTAAGACAGGGTATAGATACAATAAGATTAAGTAGGGACTGGATGAAAAGGAGGGATGGTATGAAATTATTAGTATGTTTTGACGGTTCAGAACCTAGCAAACGGGCTATCACGAAAGCCCATGAACTTACTGCAAATTGTGGATTCAATAAAGTTACGATACTTCATGCTTATCAAGACAACTATTGGATTTCCTTGGGTGACGGTTACGCACCCTCTCCGGATATGCTAAAAAAGCTGGAGGATCATGAAAAGAGTCAGATTCAAGAAAAAGAAGAGGAAATCAGAAAGATTTCAACGATTTTCGACGATACCGAAGCGTTGGTGGACATCAAAACGATCCATGGGCATCCTGCCAAGGTGATTACTAAGGTGGCAGAGGAAGGGAACTATGACTTAATCATTATTGGGAGTCGTGGATTGGGGACTGTTCGAAAAGCCGTGCTGGGCAGTGTCAGCAACGCTGTAATGCAGGGAACACATGTCAGTGTAATGGTAGTGAAATAAATTAAAGACGAACTAACAAGGAGTGATTGGATGAAAATACTAGTTTGTTATGACGGTTCCGAGGCCAGCCAAAGAGCTATTAAAAAAGCACATCAATTAACTGCTGATTGTGGGATTCATGAAGTTACACTATTACACGCTTATGAAGATTATTCTTGGGTAGCAACCTCTGCAGATGGATATGCACCATCTCCGGAAAATCTGTCAAAGCTTAGGGAACTGGAATCAAAAAAAGTAGAGGATAAAAAAGAAACCTTGTTTAAAGAAGCTGAAAAATTTGATGATACCAATGCAAGCCTTGAAGTGAAGTTAGTGCAGGGTCATCCGGCGAGTGTTATAACGGAAGTGGCTGAAGAAGGGGAGTTTGATTTGATTATTATGGGAAGCCGAGGGCTCGGTGGTCTTCGAAGGGTGGTCCTGGGAAGTGTCAGTAATTCTGTTATTCAAGGAACGGACATTAGTGTAATGGTTGTGAAGTAAGTGCATTTACTATTCAATAATAATAGAAAAACCCTCATTAAAGAAATTTTCTTTAATGAGGGTTTTTTTAATAAGAATTAAATCAGAGAGCATATTAAAAAAGATAATACTTTTGCATTAGTTAGCTCCACTTAATAAGGTAACCTTTTGCAATTGTGTATCAAAATCCAAATCTCGTTCATTAATCATAGATACAAAGATCGGGACTAGTTCAGGATCAAACTGACGTCCTGCTTCTTTTTGTAAAATATATAAAGCTTCCTCAACAGGCAGCGGATCTTTGTAACAGCGTTTAGAAATCATTGCGTCAAAGGCATCAGAAATACAAAGAATGCGCGCTGTTAGGGGAATATCATCTTTTTCACTTCTTCGAGGATAACCGCCTCCGTTGTAGTGCTCATGATGTCCGAGGACTGCAGGGATAACGTAATCCAGAGAAGGCAAATGTCGAATAATATTAATTGATGCTTCAACATGTCCCTTCATGATTTCGAATTCTTCTTCGGTTAATCGGAAAGGCTTATTGAGAATATGCTCGGGAATACCGATTTTTCCGATATCATGTAGAAGAGCGGCCTGTCGAAGATTTTCAATAATATCCTTATTCAGGTTTAGACGTTTACCAAGAGCAACGGCATATTTTGCTACATTCTCCGAGTGATTAAAAGTATAATGATCCTTCGCGTCAATGGTTGCAGTAAGAGCATAAATTGTAGATTTGTATTCGTCGTAAATACTATGCAAGTCCAAATTTTCTGATTTGTTTACCTCATTAGAAACGAAAGTGTCAAAAATCTTGATGGCATTTTTCCCTTTTCGTTTTACATGATAAATAGCATGTTCAGCATTATCCAAGAGTTCTTTAACGGATTTCGCACCATAAGGAGAAATACAAATACCAGCACTGATAGTGAGGGTTTTTTGTCTGAAACTATTTTCTGTTTTTCCGATTTTTCCTATTTGATCCCGAAGAGAAATTGCGAGTTTTTTCGCTTTAAACACATCATACTGAGGCAATAAAAGTGCAAATTCTTTTCCTCCGTATCTAGCAACAAAACATTGATCCGAAATGCTCCCTTTTAGAATCACGGCAACTTTTCTTAGAGCCAAGTCTCCTTGAGCAACTCCGTACAACTGGTTATAAAGTTTAAAATCGTCTAAATTTATTAGAAGCAAGGCAAGAGAACTGTTTTTATTTTCCTGAAAAACTTTATCCAGTACTTCAAAGAAGTATCTTCGATTAAGGACTCCGGTGAGCTCGTCGATTCGAGCTTCAAAGTAAGCCTTTTCATATCGCAGAGCATTTTTTATAGCAATTGAAGAAATTGTGTTAACAGAGGAGAGTAGATTTAAATCTTGAGTCTTTAAATACTGGCTGGTTCTCTCCATTGCAATTAAAATTATCCCTACAAGTTCATTGGAAACTTTAAGTCCTATACAGTGACCAATCTTTAAGTTTTCCAGCTGTTTTTTTTCACTCTCCCAAATAGACTTATAGGCAGTGGTATGAGTGAATTCTTCCATGTTTAATGGTTCATTATGGTGTTTTAAGAAATGAACAATAGGGTGGTCCATTGTTAAAACCAACGAGATATCCGATAAAGAACGGTTGCTATGACGTATTGTATATTTTTGGTTTTCATCATTAAGGATACTGATAAAAACTTGCTTTACATCGGTGTTTTTTTCTATGGTTTCAGCAGTATGCTCATAAATGTTTTTAAGATTCAGGCTACTGGAAACCTTTGCGCTATAATCTTTCAAAATCTCATCATGAAGTTCGTCATTTTGGATAAAGATTTTGGATAGTGCCTGTTTCCATAAAAGGAAGAAAAAAGAAACAATTGCTGAGAATACCACTAAATAAATTGCCGTTAATAACCCCTCAGAAAGAGGAGGATTTCGATTGCTTAAGATTTTTATATAAGGAAAAATTCCATAAAAGACACTAAAGCCCATCACAACGCAAAATAAATAGCCGACATTTGAAGAAGCAATCATTCTTGGTCGAAAAAGCTTTCTTTTTACCAAAACATAAACTAGTAAAAATACATTGACCAGCCCTGCTAAGATATCAATGGGAAAGCCTTTAAAAAAAGGAACGGTAAAGGCTAAATGCCCAAGGAATAAAAGGACAATTCCTAGAATTACAGGCGATATTTGCTTTCGAAGTTTAATATTGTGGCGAACATTTTTATAAAGTAATGCAACCATGTGTACTACAATAATACCTGTAACCGCAAAAAATACGCTCACAAAACCGGTGATTTGATCATACACCATAAGAGCTCTTCCATTTTCTATTTGAAGGCTTGGCCAATGAAGAAAAAATCCTGATGGAATATTAGCTGCAAATACTGCTGCAAGCAAAAAAGTATACAAAATAACAAATTTATTTTTGGTCATGCCCACAAATGCAGCACTGAACTTAAAATAACTGAGAACCATTAAGAACAAACCGCTAAGAGATACATGATACCAGAAAATATAGGAAGGCCAAAACTGTTGTCGCATAAGCAAAGAACCGCCGGTCCAAAGAATCATGGAAAGTAAAAGGGTTAAGAAGCTGTTGATCAATTTGCTTTTTTTCGCATTTAAGAAAATCATAAAAAGAAACAAATACCCGACGACGGATAAACCTGAAATGCTTCCATAAAGACCATTAAACATGCTACTTCACCATCCTTTCCCTTCGATACTCTTTTTCGATAGCTAATAAGGCTTGAATTTCGTAATGATTCGGATTCATCTTCGGTATGTCTTTTTGAAACTGTAATCGATAGGAATTAAACGTACCGTTCTTAAGAATCGTTACCTCTAATGGGTCCATTCCGAGAATTTTTTTTAAGTCTCTATAATCCTGATCACTATATTTGAAGTAAGTGCTTAAGATTTCTTTTATAATCTCTTTGCTATAGGGAGTCATTGTTAAGGAGTCCTTATTGATTTCTACGTACAGGTGCATAAATGGTCGCTGATCTTTATTATATTCTTTTAGAGCTGTCCAATCTTCCACCTTAAATCCTGAAAGTTCTATAGCGCTTTGAATTCCGAACTTGGATATTCTAGTAAAGCCTGCAATATCAATAATTTGTGGGATTCGGTCTACGTATTCAAATCGAGGGATTAGCGTTGCATCTTCCTGATTATGCAGGCCGACACAGCGATATACATCGCCTACACGGTAGCGTGCGAAAGCTCCGCCTTTTAATACAGAAAGCACGATTTCATACTTTTCACCGGGAATCACTTCATCCATTAAGTAGGTTTTCGGCTTGAAATTAGGATCATCAAAAGATTGAAGCATATCCTTTTCTAAAATAAACTCATAAAAACAGGTGTCGGGAAAAAAGTACATGCCGTTACGTGTCCAGGTCTCAGTCCCGATAATAGAAGGTTCTGTTCCGGCAAAGAGTTCCATAGGTCGAATACCCCAAAGATCTTCTAAATCATCTTTATAGTATTTGTTGTCAGTTCCGGCGATCATAAAGCCTTTTAGCTGAAATAAATCCCTAGGCTTTAAGGCTCGATTTTCTTTTTTACAGCGATTTTTAGCTTTGAGTATACGCATAGCCATTTTGGGGCTGCATTTAAGCAGTGAGGAAAATCCATTGGAGGTACTGCTGCTGTATAAGGAAGAAAGGCTTACGCTAATGGCATAGGCGACACTGCCAAGGCCGAAAAAATACTCCACATCATTCTTTAAGGCCATTTTGAAACCTGCTTTGTTTCGCTCTGAGAAGCTCATATTCTCCGCTTCCTTTACGGGAGGTAGAAATTGAATGTCGATCTCTTCTCCGAGAGCAAGTGGAAATAGTCCGGTTGCAAAGGGCAGCGGTGCAAGACCATACAAAAACTTATCGGTACTTTCTACATCGAATTTTCCTTTTTCGGTACTTGTAGATAGAATCAAGCAGGCGGTAACATTATTTCGATAAACATCCAACATACTTCGAGTATAAGGGGCAACTTTAACTGGATGCTTGCCACCTTCCCATGTGGTTTCGATCCAAATGATAGGAGAATCCGGAAGGGAGGATGATTGTTTTGAAAGTAAAATGTCTGCATAGTCGTCATATGTAGTTAAAGGAACCATTTGACGAAAATCATCGATGGTTTTAGGTATTTTTCCTTTAAGAATGGATTTACCTAAATCGCAGGAAGACCACAGATTTATCTGCTCCTTCATGAGACGACTTTGAATATTCATGTATTCTTCCATAGTTAAATCTAAAAAACCACAATATGAATTCCAGATTTTATCATATTCCTGTTGTCGTAGCTTGTCTTGAAGTTTCATAGGCAGCTCCTTTCTTAGGTTTTATGCTTTAGACGACGAAGGCTCGATCGGTTAGGGATTAAAAAGGGAGTATTTGCTTGATAAATATGGTAATCCTCGAAGGTTTTAGGAAAAACCCATAGATCTTGAAATATGACGTAAAGAATATTCCAAAAACTCCAGATAATAGAAATCTTTAGAATCAAAGGATCTTTCGTTAAAAAATAAAAAGAGAAGTACATTCCCATGAACCATAAAACCCCCGGATGACGGCATAAAGCATAGACTCCGCTTGTATAGACTTTGCGATTTCGGGATAGGTTAGCATAGGTGTCATCAAAAGGAAGTGCAAAAAACAATGTATAAACTAACAGTATGGAAAATCCCATGAAAAGAATAAACCATTGAGGACTGGCTACTGCGCCTTCTAAAAGACTCTTTCTAAACTGGGCTACCATCCTCAGTGTGGTTATCAGTAAAAAAACAGAACCCAAAAGAAAAAACCGATGAATAAAAGGATTCTTCCAAGTAACACTGTTAAAGTCATAAAGAAAAAACATGATGAAACAAAAACTTCCAATAATTATGTATGTCAACGACTTTCCTCCTTTAATTACCCATTATTATAACATTTTAACCAACATCGTGCTACTAATTTCCTATTAATTTGTTGGAATATTCAGCTAAGCACAAAAATAGGGTAATAATTATTAAAAATCAATAAAAATTGATAAAAAGAATTGTATCTATGAGCAAAAACTGCTAAAATATCTTTATATGAAAAATTAAAATATTCTGATACCTTTACTTAGGATATATGTAAAATATGATTGAACTCAGAGGAGGATAATAATGTCAAAATTTCATCAACCACCGAATATTTTTGTAGAACAGGTTCAAATAAAAGTTAGCAATATGGAGATTTCCCTGGAGTTTTATGAAGAGGTACTGGGGTTCCTAGTATTGGAAAGAAAAGATAATTTAGTCAGTCTTACGGCGGATGGAAAAAAAGCCTTAATTGTATTGGAAGAAATTAAGGGAGCACGAAGAAAAAAGAAGAAAACTATGGGCCTTTACCATTTTGCAATCCTAGTACCGGGGCGAAAGGCTTTAGGTTCTTTATTGGAGCATATTCATAAGTTTGACTCCCCCATTATTATGGGGGCTTCGGATCATGGGATAAGTAAGGCGATCTATGTAGAGGATCCGGATGAAAACGGCATCGAGATTTATAAAGACACCCCGCCGGAGACCTGGAAATGGGAGTTCGGAAAAATCATGGAGAAAACAGAACGGTTGAATATGAAACAATTAATAAAAGAAGCGAAAAATGATGAATGGAGAAAAATGCCGAATGAAACCGTAATCGGGCATATCCACTTATCCGTAAGAGATCTACAGAAATCAAAAGAATTTTACTGCGATTTATTAGGACTGAATCTTGTGATGGAGTACCCTAATCAGGCTCTGTTTTTCTCCAGCGGGGGCTATCATCATCATGTTGCCATTAATACCTGGGGAACAAAGGATGCTAAGGAACCGGAAGAAAAACAAGTGGGTTTAAGACATTTCACGATGAATTTCCCGAATGAATGGAAAAGACAGGCAGCAGTGGAAAGGATGGAAAAGAAAGGTTATTCAACTGAAAAGTTCGGAGAGAGTTCAGATCTATTGACGGCGGATCCTTCAGGCAATTTACTTCGCTTAAAGCTTTATAGCAGTGAAAATTCTTAGAGATGCCGTATACAATATAAAATGCAATAACCAATATAGATATACAAAAGTTCAACAAAATAAGAAAGCCTAAACGACTTTTTCTATAAACTGTTAAAATCAGTTACAGGGAATAGTCTTCCAGGGCTTTTTTGTTTTTGATGATAATTTGCCGATTTCCTTTCATGTCAATAATCCCTTCTGACTGAAATTGAGACAATTGACGACTAACAGTCTCTCGGGTAAGACCTAAGTAATTGGCCATATCCTCCCGACTCATAGGAAAGGTTATTTCCAGGACTCCCATTCGCTCTAAACCGAAATGTTCTAAAAAATGAAGCAGTAATTTTGCGATTCGCTGTCCTACATTTTTAGCGGTAACGGTTTGCACCAGTTCTTCCAAATTGGTGATCCGGTCGTAAGCATAGGCAAGTACCTTTTCATTAATCTCTGGCACTTCTTTTAAAATTTCTTGAAAGTTATCCCTACTCAATGTACACAACCGGGCGGATTCCAGTGCTGCTGCATAATAGGGATAAGCGTTTTCTTTAAAAAGATTCAGATCTCCGAGAAAATCCCCGGAACTGAGAAGATAAAGGATCTGTTCCTTGCCTTCCGGAGTATAATTAAACACCTTAATACTGCCTTCATTGATAATCCAAAGGCGCTTTGCCGTATCTCCCGATTGAAATAGAAAGTCTCCTTTATGATACTCCCGGCGTTCAATCTTTTTAATAACGGCCTCCATGTCTTTTAGACTCAAATGAGAGAACAGAGAGATTTTACTGACGCAGTAAGTCTCATTGCAAGTCTTGCAACGGGCGGGTATCGTTGTCAGTTTTTTGTCCATTGAAATCTTCCTTTCTAAGGGTCATTGTGTATAGTCTGCTAACTATATCTTATCATAAATTCAAAATTTATTTTAACAAAGTAAGTTGACACGTGATTAGAATCACAGCAAGGAACTTCCGCAACCCTTATAATGGGGTTAAGAAATCATAGCAAACCGACTTAAAAGCAGAGAGAATTAAGCAGAAAAAATAAAAAACAAAGGAGCGGTTAATAATGAACAATGTTCAAAGGGAAGTAAAAAACTTAACGAAAAATATGAGCTTAGGGGAGATCGCAAGTATTTATCCCGGAGCTATAAACACTTTTATGGATTTGGAAATTGACTTTTGCTGCGGAGGGAACAGACCCTTAGAAGAGGCCTTAGAAGAGGCAAATCTTAATACGAATGAAATTTTAGCAAGTATTCAAAATCAGTATCAAAAAGAAGTTGAGCAGGGAAGTGATATGAAAGATTTTAAAGATTTTTCTAAAATTAAATTAATAGACTACATCATTGAAACTCATCATGAATACCTTCGAAAAAACTTGCCGAGAATCGAGAGTCTGACAGAGACCATATTTAGAGTTCATGGAGACAATCATTATGAAATGCTGGACTTTGTAAACACCAATGTCAAAGCACTTAAAAAAGAATTAGAAGCCCATTTGGAAAAGGAAGAAACAATACTGTTTCCCAAAGTAGAAGAATATGAAAACGGTCAATTAAATAAAGAGGCGTTAGAAAAAACCATTGAAGAATTGGAAAATGAGCATGACGCAGCAGGTGACATCCTAAAAGGACTTAGAAAGATCACCCATGGTTATACAGTGCCTGCAGGAACATGCAACACTTTTGTTTTCGCTTTTGAGAAATTAGAAGAACTGGAAAAAGATCTATTTCAGCATATTCATTTAGAAAATAACATACTATTTAAGCTATAAATTATAGAAATATACTATAAAAATAAACTGGAGAAATAATCATGGATTAAAACAAAGAAAAAATATTCTAAGGAGGTTTGATCATGGGTTTTAAAATCAACGATCATGTAAAATGGGTAGGTAATATTGACTGGGATCTTCGTAAGTTTCACGGGGAAGAGTATTCCGCCCACCGAGGTTCATCCTATAATTCTTATTTGGTGGAGGATGAAAGAACAGCGCTTATTGATACTGTATGGGTACCCTTTAGTGAGGAGTTCGTTCGAAATCTTAAAGAAGAGATCGATTTAAAAAAAATCGATTACATCATTATCAATCATGGAGAGATTGACCACAGTGGAGGTCTTGTGGATTTAATGAAGGAAATCCCCGATACTCCGATCTATTGTACGGACAATGCAGTGAAATCCCTTAAAGGTCAGTATCATCAGGACTGGAACTTTGTCGTGGTAAAAACCGGTGACACTTTGAGTTTAGGCAAGAGGACCCTAACCTTTGTAGAAGCCAGAATGCTTCATTGGCCCGACAGTATGATGACCTATATGGATCAGGAGAATATTTTATTCAGTAATGATGCCTTCGGTCAGCACTACGCCTCTAGCGGGATGTATAATGACAGCGTGGATCAGGGAGAGCTCTTTCAAGAAGCCGTCAAGTACTACGCCAACATCCTAACGCCTTTTAGTAAATTGGTGGAAAAAAAGATAAATGAACTTCTGGCACTGGGAATTCCGGTAGATATGATTTGCCCCAGCCACGGGGTTATATGGAAGGAAAATCCTCTGCAAATCGTTGAAAAATATATGGAATGGGCCAAGGATTATCAGGAAAATCAAATTACTGTTTTGTATGAAACTATGTGGGAAAATACCCGTAAGATGGCGGATGCTATCGGAGAAGGGATCCAACAGGCAGATCCTGATGCACGGGTTAAACTGATAAATGTTGGAAAAACCGACAAAAATGATGTATTGACGGAAGTATTCAAATCCAAAGGAGTGTTGGTGGGGTCCTCCACAATAAACAACGGGATTCTATCCAATACTGCAGGGCTCTTAGAGATGATTAGAGGACTGAAGTTCAAAGGGAAAGCCGGAGGAGCCTTCGGTAGCTATGGATGGAGCGGTGAGTCCCCGAAAATTATTGAAGAGGGGCTAAAAGTTTCGGGTTTTGATGTGATGGAGCATGTGTATAAAGTTCTCTGGACCCCGAATAAAGAAGGGGCGGAACAAGGGACTGCCTTTGGAAATGAATTTATTAATCATATCAAAAGGTAATGCATAGCCTACACCGGAGTTAACGGTTTAAGAAAATAAGTGAATAGAAGATATACAAGATTAGGACCTTGTCAATAACTCTTGACTGGGTCTTTTTTTAGTTGACCATAAAAAATCAAACTATAAAATAAATGAATCTGGTTATATATTCGAAAATTCGGGTATAAAATTAATGATTTGAAATAAAAGTAACATGTAAGGGGGAAAGAAAATGAGTATGTTTTGTCATCAATGTCAGGAAGCCGCAAGAAATGTAGGATGTAGCGGGAAAGCCGGAGTCTGTGGTAAAACGGAACCGGTGGCAAACCTTCAGGATTTATTGGTCTACGCGTTAAAAGGGGTGGCGGAATTTAATCAGCAGGCAAGGGAACATGACCTGAACAAACCGGAAACCGACGAGCAGATGCTGGACGGATTGTTTTCCACCATTACTAATGCCAACTTTGACGGAGAGGCTATTAAGGACAGAATTGACAGAGCGCTGTTTACCAGGGAAGAAATCAAAAACACTTTAAAGAATGAAGGTAAACTGGAAGACAAAGACTATGGCGACTTTGCTACTTGGGATGCTAACCGGAAGGACTACGAAGAAAAATCCACCGAAAAAAAAGTTGGAATTCTTCGTGATGAGAACGAAGATGTTCGCAGTCTTCGATCCTTAGTACTTTTTGGTCTTAAAGGGATGTCCGCTTACGGTGAACATGCCTACAACCTTGGAAAACATAAACCGGAAATCAGTGAATTTATTGAAAAAGCTCTACTGGCAACGGAAGACGACTCTTTAAGCGCCGACGATTTGACCGCATTAGTACTGGATACAGGGGCCAAGGGTGTAGAAGTGATGGCGCTTCTTGATGAAGCCAATACTTCCGCCTATGGAAACCCGGAGATCACAGAGGTGGAACTTGGGGTTCGAGACAATCCCTCAATTCTGGTTAGCGGTCATGATTTAAAAGACTTTGATGAACTGTTAGAGCAAACAAAGGACCAAGGGGTAGATATTTACACCCATTCGGAAATGCTGCCTGCGAATTATTATCCGGCCTTCAAAAAGTATGATCATTTTGTAGGAAACTATGGAAGCTCATGGTGGAATCAAAAGGTTGAGTTTGAGTCCTTTAACGGACCGGTGCTCTTTACCACGAACTGTATTGTGCCTCCGAAGGAAAGCTACAGCGACCGAATTTATACTACGGGGGCAGCAGGATACCCCGGATTTAAACATATTCCAAATCGTGAAAAGGGCGGTGTGAAAGACTTTTCTGAAGTAATTGATCACGCGAAAAAGCTTCCCGCTCCTACAGGGATTGAGGAAGGCAAACTCGTTGGGGGATTTGCTCACAACCAGGTAATAGAACTTGCGGACAAAGTGGTGGATGCTGTAAAATCCGGAGCGATTAAGCAGTTCTTTGTCATGGCAGGCTGTGACGGTAGAATGAAAGATCGGGACTATTACACGGATTTCGCCAAGGCACTTCCCGATGATACGGTAATTCTAACCGCAGGCTGTGCGAAGTACCGGTACAATAAATTAGATCTCGGAGATATTGGCGGGATTCCAAGAGTGTTAGATGCAGGGCAGTGTAATGATTCATATTCCCTTGCGGTAATTGCTCTAAAGCTTAAAGAAGTATTTGAACTGGAAGATGTCAACGAACTTCCGATTTCCTACAATATTGCTTGGTACGAACAAAAGGCGGTTATTGTGCTTTTAGCGTTGTTATCCCTAGGCATTCAGAATATCAAGCTAGGACCAACCTTGCCGGCATTCTTGTCGCCTAACGTTGCCAATGTATTGGTGGAGAAGTTCGGAATCAACGGTATTCAAACCGTAGAAGAAGATATGGAGCAGTTTTTAGGATAATTTAGCGTCCATTAAACGTAAAAAAAGTCTAAGTAATGAAAGATCTTGTAAGAGAGCCCATGAGTTTATAATCTCATAGGCTCTTTTTAAGGACCATAGGAAGTTTCTGCGAAGCCATGAGATTTTTGGGTATCAGTACAAAAATTAAGAATGTTAAAGGGGGAGGGCATATGAACATTATTGAAACTCATGATCTTACTAAATACTACGGAAAATCCAAAGGGATTGAAGATGTAAATATTACTGTAAAACAGGGTGAGATTTACGGATTCATAGGTCCTAACGGTGCGGGAAAATCCACAACCATTCGAACTCTCCTTGGGCTGATTTTTCCCACAAGAGGAAGTGCAAAAATTTTTGGTAAAGACTGTATTGAAAAAGGTCACGAAGTTCGAAGATCTATCGGATATCTTCCTTCCGAAATCTTTTATTATGATAGAATGAAAGTCCGGGATTTATTAAACTACTCAGCAAGCTTCTTTGAAGGAGATTATACCAATCGGATCAATGAGCTTTCAGAGGCTATGGAACTGGATTTAAATCGAAAAATTGAAGATTTATCCTACGGTAATAAGAAAAAAGTAGGCATTGTTCAAGGGCTGCTTCATAAACCCAAACTCATTATGCTTGATGAACCTACGGGCGGGCTGGATCCCTTAATGCAAAAGCAATTTTTCAACCTGATCCGGGAGGAAAATAGGCAAGGGGCTACGATATTTTTCTCTTCCCATATTTTATCGGAGGTACAACAGCTTTGTCATCGGGTGGCGATCATCAAAGATGGATCTATCATACAGGTGGAGGACATTACCACTTTACAGAAAAATAACTACAAGAAAATAATGATCAAAGGTGAAAATCTGTCAAAGAGGCCTTTTGATTTGAAAGGGATAACAAATTTAACACTGGATAATAATACGTTGAAGTTTTTCTTTGTAGGGGACATTAATCAGGTAAAGGAAAAACTGCAACCCTATAAAATAGAAGACTTACTAATTGAGGACCCCACACTGGAAGAGATATTTATGCATTATTACGAATAAAGGGAGGATTTAAGGTGAATATATACAAGTTTGAATTTAAAACCTACTGGAAGTCCTTTACTCTTTGGTCCTTGGGAATTATAGCGCTGCAAATTATTATGATGATATTTTATCCGACCATGGCACGGGACGCCCAAATGATGGATTTAATTATGGAAAATTATCCGGAGGAGCTTTTGCAGGCCATGGGACTTGGAGAGCATGTTTCTTTAGCTACGGTGTTGGGTTACTATACCTTTGTTTTTGTATTCGTTCAACTTTTAATTGGGGTACAGAGTGCTTATTATGGCTGTCATTTTCTTTCCATAGAGGAACGGGAACATACTGCGGATTTTTTATTTGCCAAACCGGTTACTAGACGTCGCATATTAATAGAGAAGTATTTGGCCGCTTTCACCATATTACTGTTAACGAGTCTGGTAGTTACGGCAAGTACATTTATTTCTATAGAGCTTTTTAGTGACGGCAGGGAGTATGAAATAGGACCCTTAATACTATTGTTATTTACGGTCCCGATTTTTCAATTGTTTTTCTTCAGCATCGGGATGCTGGTCACTGTGGGAACAAAAAGAATTCGAAGTGTTATCAGTTACGCTTTGGGCTTTGGTTTTGGTCTTTATGTACTGAATGCTTTTCGAAGCATTGTGGGGGGAGAATTTCTAGGATTTTTCACTCCCTATTATCACTTTGAACCATCTTATATATTAATGGAAGGGTCCATTCCTGTGGGTCGGGCAATTATTAGCATCAGTATGATATTGCTAGCCCATGGAATAACGTATTTTGCATACTTAAAAAGAAATATTCGAGCTCAGTAAGGAGGCGCAGCGTGTATGAACATTTTTATTCGAGAAATGAGAGATCATAGGAAAGGCTTTATTATCTGGTCTGTGGTCATCCTGGTGTTTATGGTGATGGCGTTTGTAGAGTTCGAAGCATACTACGATAATCCTGAAATGGCGGAAATACTGGACAACATGCCCAGAGGGATGCTAGAAGCCTTTGGTATGTATGGAGCTAATCTTACTACCATTAATGGATATATGTCCATTGTTGCCTTGTATTTATACATTATGCTGGGGATTTTTGCGGTGCTTTTAGGGAACAATATTATCGGGAAAGAAGAGAGAGATAAAACCGGGGAATTTTTAATGAGCATGCCGATCAAACGGTATCGGATTCTAATAAGTAAAGTGGCTGCAGCAGTTGCAAACTGTTTTTTCTTAACTCTTGTAGCGGGGGCAGGGATTGCCATTTCTGTTAATCGGTACAATCCTGACTGGGAAAATGTTAAATACATTCTTCAACTTCTTCTGGCTACTTTTTTGATACAAATGATCTTTCTAAGCCTAGGGCTGCTTATTGCGGCCTCTGCGAAAGCCTTTAAAAAATCCAGCGCCATATCCGTGACACTGGTAATTGTAACCTATATCATATCTGTGATCCAATCCTTAAGTGACTCTGTGGAATTTTTGAAATATTTTACACCCTTTAAATATTATCAGGCCTCGGAAATACTGAAAAATGATGGATTTCAGGGGATATATCTGGTCTTGACTCTCCTTATAGTTTTTTTAGCTTTATTCGGCGTATTCTTTGTATATCCCCGACGAGATATGAAACTATAGATAGTGATTTTAATCCATATTTTTGCTTGTATTTTGATTCTTCTTGACTTGGTATTTTTTGTAAAAATATACTCCGATCTGGATTATCACACCGAGGACGATTCCGATGGTCGGCCAAATCAGCAAAGCTAAAATACCGATGATTTCCCCCCAGCCTTCAAGACCTTGCCAAAATGCCCGATACATTTCAATAAAGCCTATCAGCAGACCGGTCATAAAGAAAAACAACACAATTGTCAACTGATAGCCGCTCAGTAAAATATAGATAAAACCCGCTAAAACAGAAAATACAACATAGACCGCCAGGTTTTGTAGGTGCAGGGAAACACCCAGCAAGATTCCAACCCCGATCACTAACAGTAAAAAAGATATTAGGGATAAACCAATGCCTCGGAGCAGTTGATTCTTTTCAATATTAAAAGTCATATTAAACCTCCTTGATCATAACAGAATAGAATTCTGTCCAAAGTAGTAAAAAGTATTAACGATACCAGTATAATCAAGAATCATTTATTGTGCAATAGTGGATTTTAGAAAGAAAATTTTAACTAAAAGCTTGACGAATCCTTCCTATGAATATTATGATTTAATTATGTAGAGCTATAACGTTCGTTCTAATTTTAAAAAGAAAGGACAGAGTTGAATGTTAAAAAAAATTATGGGAATTACGATGGTATTAATACTGATGGGGATGGGTATATTAGTAGGCTGTGATAGTCTACAACCGGAGGGTCGGTGGAAAACCTATGAAAATCGTTTTATTCAAATGGAATATCCTGCTGAATGGACCCTCGAGGAAGCTGATCGTGAATTAATGCAAGCCGTACGTTTTGTAGATGAGGGGGAAGAATTTGTTTTTGAAATGAGTATTTCTCCTATAGAAAACTGGCTGGAGGAAGAGGAAAAATTGGAAATGATGGAAGCCTTAGCTATTGAACAATCAGAACAAGAGGGTTTTGAAATTATTGAAAATAAAGAGATAGAGATCGACGGCTATCCAGGAATCAAGATTGTGGACCAACAGGAAAACAGAGGCACTCGACAAACCGTCGCTACGGTTTTTTACTACCATCAACTGGCGATTAATTTTGCAGGAACCGATGAAGCATACAGTGAACAAGAAGAGGTCATAAATCGGATGATTGACTCTATTGAAGTGATCCTGGATTAAGATAAAAGGTCCTTAATTACCATCATTTTGTAATTGAGGATCTTTTTATTATAAATGAAGTTCTCTGATTTTTTGTCAAAATTCACAAAAGTGAAGGCAGATCAGTTATAATAGTAGTATATTCGCATAAGGAGGTTCAGCAAAATGCGCGAGAAAGAGTCAGACCTATTAGAAGGAATTATTGATGCTATTCCCGACCCCATTGTTGTAAAAAACCTGGAATTCAAAATTCTTCGATGCAATCCTGCGGGCTATACGCTTCTTGGAGAAATTCAAAAGATCCAAAGAAATAATAGAGAAAAAATCTTCAATGATGAAGTTTCGGAAAAAGCGGTTAAAACTGAAAAAATGCAAAAAACACTAAAACCTGTTAAAGTGCAAGATTCCTATTATCAAAAGGTGGCAACCCCGATATTAAGCAGTGACGGAGAAGTTACCCATATCGTGGAACAGTATAAAAATATTACGGAAGTCATAGAAAAGCAAAAGGAACTGGACGTTTATTTTTCTTCCAGTTTAGATCTTTTATGTATTGCCAATATGGAAGGTCGATTTTTACGACTCAATCCTGAGTGGGAAAAAGTATTAGGGTATACCACAGAAGAACTGAAAGATCAGGATATATTAGACTTTTTACATAGGGAAGATATTCTTTTGACTTATGAGGCAATTAAAGAATTAGGAAATGATCAGGAAGTTAAAGGGTTTGTTAACCGATACCGACGTAAGGACGGTACTTATCGATGGTTAGAGTGGCGAGCAAAGCCTGTTAATAGAAAAATATATGCGGTAGCTCGGGATATTACAGAGCAGGAGGAAGGCAAACGAAAGTTGGAAGTCAGCGAAGAAAAGTACAAAACTCTAGTGGAGCAGTCTACAGAGATGCTCTATCTTCATGATTTAAAGGGGAACATCCTGGATGTAAACAAAACCACCTGTAATGAAATGGGATATAAAAGAGAGGAACTTCTGACATTAAATATTTTAGATCTTCATCCTTATAAAGGGGATCCGAAGTATTTTGAGCATATGTGGGAGAATTGGTCTAAAAACCAAATTATTGAATTTACAACAGAGCATAAAACACAAAAAAAGAAAATAATGGATGTTGAAATTCGTGCTAGAAAAATAAGTTTTGGTGGAAAAGAATATATAATGGCTTTGGCTCGCGACGTAACTGAAACAAGAAAAATTCAAGACACCCTAATTCAAGCGAAAAGAAAAGCAGAATCCGCAAACATTGCAAAAACAAGATTTTTAGCCAACATGAGCCATGAGATCCGAACACCTATGAATGGGATCCAAGGATTTTTGCAACTACTGGAAGATACTCCATTGGATGAAGAACAAAGAGATTATTTAGGGCATATAGAAAATTCCAGTACAAATTTACTAAGTATTATAAATGATATTTTAGACTTATCAAAAATTGAATCCGGAGAAGTCTATTTCGATCGGCATCCCATTAACTTAAAAGAAACCATAGAGAATATTGCAATTCCCTTCGAGTATCGAGCCATAAGTAAAGGTTTAGGATACGAAGTAAATATAACAAAGGAACTTTCTCAAGAGGTATATGGAGATACTACTAAGTTGATGCAAATTGCAACAAATTTAATTACGAATGCCATTAAGTTTACTGCGGAAGGGAAAGTTTTTGTTAAAGCAAAAATTGAAGAAGAGGATGAAACTCATTTGACGTTGTTATTTTCCGTGAAGGACTCGGGGATCGGACTGAGAAAATCAGAAATAGGAAAAGTTTTTTTGCCTTTTAATCAAGCGGATGATACCAATACCCGGAAATATGGAGGCACGGGATTAGGCCTTGCCATAGTAAAAGAGCTACTTGATGTTATGGGAGGGAATATATCTATAGAGAGTACTTACGGTTTAGGAAGTACTTTTAGCCTTAGGGTACCCTTGGAGAAAGTTCCTTTTAAAGAATTGGAAAAAAGATAGATCTAATAACTGATAGTGCACTAAAATAAAATGAAGAGGTGATTTGATGAATTTTGTAGAACTTGAGAAAAAAGCAAGAGAAAATTTGAAAGGCTATTGCCGTGTATGTCCGGAATGTGATGGGTATGCCTGTGCCGGAGAAGTTCCCGGTATGGGTGGCAGCGGAACCGCATCGGCATTTAAGAACAACGTAAAAGATTTAAAATCGGTACGTCTTAAACTAAAAACCATTCATGATGGCAAACATCCCAAAATGGGTTTTGATTTTTTCGGTAACAAACTCAGTTTTCCTATACTGACGGCTCCTGTAACCGGTAGTGTATTCAATATGGGCGGGGCCCTAAGCGAAGAAGAGTATATTCAAAGTGCAGTTAAGGGAAGCGCGAATGCGGGAACCATGGCAATGATCGGAGACTCTGCAGACCTGACTATGTATCAAGAGGGTTTAAAGGCACTTAGTAAGATAAATGGCCAAGGGGCAGCGATCATTAAGCCTAGAGATAATAAAGATATCATTGAAAATATTAAAGATGCTGAGAAAATTGAGGCGATTGCTGTCGGTTTGGATATTGACGGGGCCGGGCTCATTACCATGGCTTTAAAAGGACAGCCGGTAGGCCCGAAGACCGTAGAAGAGTTAAAAGAGGTCGTTAAGTCTACGAAACTACCGGTCATACTAAAAGGGGTTATGACTCCCGAGGAAGCTGAACTTGCAGTTGAAATTGGGGCGAAGGCCATTGTGGTTTCCAATCACGGAGGTCGAGTGTTGGATCATGCGGACTCGACCATTCGAATTCTGCCTCAAATTGCTGAAAGGGTTAGGGGGAGAATCATGATTCTCGCCGATGGTGGAATCCGCTCCGGAGTAGATGCTTTTAAAATGATTGCCCTTGGCGCTGATGGAGTCTTAGTTGGAAGACCTGTAGTGATCGGGGCATTTGGAGGATTCGAGGAAGGGGTTACCATGGTATTGGATAAAATGAAACAGGAACTGTACCAAGCCATGATTTTAACCGGTGCAAAAGATCTTGAAAGCATAAATAATGAAAAAGTGATCATCAGTTAGGTTTCGGAGGATTCTTCGTCTCCTTGAACCACATGCTCCTTCACATCATCAAAAAGTTTATTTCGAATATAATCCTCCCTTCTAACCGAAGCTTCCCGGATCCCGATTATTACAGATATACTAGCCACAATAAGAATCAAGGTAAAGGGAAGGCCGGTGCTGATAACAGCAGTCTGCAGTACAGCTAAGGCTTCTTCTCCACCGATTAATAATAATACTGCGGCTAAAAGACCTTCCGCCGCTGCCCAAAAAACCCGTTGTTTATTGGGTGTGTCTTCCTTTCCACTGGCGGTGATTTTTTCAATTACCAAGGAACCGGAATCACTGGAAGTTATGAAATAAGACATTACCAGGAGGGTTCCTAGAAGGGATAGGATAATAACCATAAGATTAGCTAAAATTGGAGCGTTTAGCTGATGAATCAATTCGAAAAGTGCCACGGGGAGATTATCTTGCACGGTTTCGAACAGTGCTCCTCCTGTCCTTTCATTAATGGAAATGGCAGTACCTCCAAAGACTGAAAGCCATAGAAAAGAAAGAAGGGAAGGGACAATCATTACCGCGAGAACAAATTCCCGTACCGTGCGACCCCGAGACATTCGGGCAATAAACATCCCTACAAAGGGTGACCAGGAGATCCACCAGGATAAATAAAAAATGGACCAGTCTCCTTGCCAGGAATCTCCGCTAAAAGATAGGGAGAAAGAAGCTTGTAGAAAATCACTCAAGTAAAGTCCCAGACCGTTCATAAATACCCGAAGAATATAAAAACTTGGACCGATCAGAAACACCAGAAGCATGAATAATCCGGCTAATCGGATATTTAATACCGATAAAAAACGAATGCCTCCGTGAATACCTGCTAAGATGGAAAAGATGGCCATTAAAGTGATAACTATAATCAACAAAACTTGAACAGTAACGTTTTCCGGTAATTGGAAGAGATAATTCAATCCGCTGTTCATCTGCTGTACACCTAGTCCCAGGGATGTAGCAAGGCCAAACATGCAGGCAAGCACTGCTAGAATATCTATGATATCTCCTGTTCTGCCAAAGATTCGATCTTTGAATATGGGATAAAAAACGGAACGAAGGGATAGGGGCAGGTTTTTATTGTAGGCAAAAAAAGCCAGGGAAAGTCCCAATAAAGCATATATCCCCCAAGGATGAAACCCCCAGTGGAAAAAAGTCGCAGCCATGGCGCTGGCAATAGTGTTTTCACTTTGGTATATGAAAGGGGATATTTGAGAATGGGTTAAGGGTTCTCCCACTGCCCAAAACATCAATCCGATCCCCATACCTGCTGAGATCAACATGGAGTACCAGGCAAAGGTACTGAATTCTGTTTTGGCATACATTCCACCAATGCGAACATTTCCCAATTTTGAGAAGGCTAAATATAAACAAACTCCGATAAAGAAGTTGCTGCCTAATAAAAATAGCCAGTCCCACCGATTAATAACCATCTCGTAGATTTGGTTAAATAATTCTTTCGCATGGTCAAGATTTAGCAATGCATATCCGGCAAAAATAAGAATAAACAAACCGGAAGCAAGGGATACCAAGGGATTTAGGTCTAGGCCGAACTTCGTAAAGTTACGTTTGTACAATAGTTTTTGCTTTATTTGTTCCTTAGGCATATAGGGAATACCTCCTTTAAATTCCGTATATTTCGATTTACCCATGTTTTTCCTAGTTATAACAATAAATCATAAAAAGCAGACAAGTAAATGGAAAAAAAGTCTCGAGAAAATCCTTTGCTGGAAGCCAAGAACGAGTAAGCAATAGTCAATATTTCTTTGAAAGGGAGGGGCATTTATGGGATTTAACAAAGAGAAAACAAAAAAACTGCTTGAGGATATCGATGATTTATTTGATCAACTTCCGATCAGAATGTCGGCAAAACATAAAAGGCACCTCAAAAATGTGGTCCTGGGTCCGGCTCTTAATGAGGTCAGAAAAATGATTGATGATAGTCGTCCTCCGGTAATGATGACCGTAGGTCGATCCGGTCATGGAAAATCTTCACTGATCAACGCATTAACAGGAAGGGAAGTGGCTAAGGTTAACCCGGTGGTACCGGAAACCCAAGGATCTACCTGCTATGAAGTCCCCTTTGCAGAATACGGAGCCACATGGAGAATGATTGATACACGAGGGTTTTTCGATGTAATTAATCCCAAAAAAGGAAATAGAGAAGAAGCAGAAAAACAACTGAAAAAAGAAATTCTTGAATACCGTCCCGATATCTTTTTTCATGTGATCAATATTAAAGAGATTCGAACAATGTCTAAAGATTTATTGGTAATGAAAGACATACGGGACACCTTGGAAAAAGAAAACATCAAAGTGCCTATTGTTACAATATTAAGCAATGTGGACATTCTGGGGAATCCTGGACTTCCAATAGACGACCCGGAAAAACAGGGACAAATCATTCAAGGGATGAATTATTTGATTCGAGAAGTTTTCCAAATTGAGGAGCCTAAAGTGAAATTTTTAGATCTTCATCACCCCTCAAGAGGCTATATTCTTCAAGAAGATCATTACTTGGCGATCATTCCCCTGAATACTTATCCGGATAATCTATGGAATATAGAGACCTTAGAGGAATTTATCGGAGAAGTTCTTCCGGAAAGGGCGAAGCTGGACTACTTACAGGTGAAAAACCAAACCGCTCAAATGAAAAAGTTTACAACCTCAATTATCAAACGTTTTTCCACGGTAGCAGGAGGTGTGGGTTCCTCGCCGATTCCCGTGGCGGACTTTTTCGTTCTGACCCCGTTGCAACTGCTGATGATCATTATTATTGGGACCCTAGCAGGAAAAGAGATGAAAATGGAAACGGCCCATGAATACTTAGCTGCCATGGGTCTTAATATCGGTGCGGCTCTAGGGTTTCGTTCCTTAGCCCATCAGTTGACCAAAATGATTCCTATTGGAGGGATGTTCATCTCCGGTGGAATTGCCAGTTCTGCAACTTATGCCCTTGGGAAGTCTGCGGAGCTATATTTTTTCCACGGAAAAATTATAGCTCCCAAAAATATTAAAGGAAAGTTGGAATAGCAACGGAAATGCTTAGTTTTTCATAATGTGGTATAATTAGTAATATACAGTGTTATTAAGGAGGGATCGGTTTTGTCGAAGAAAATCTTAAAAGAACTGATTTGTAACAGTATCGATGATCATCGTAAGGAGATCCTGAGAATTGCACGGGAGGTACAAAACCATCCGGAACTCGGCTATAAGGAAGAATATCTGAGTAAGAAGATCGCTAAAATTTTTGAAAAAATGGGTTTGGACGTGGAAGATCATATTGCACTTACCGGTTGCAAAGCTACAATCAACGAGGATTTGCGAGGGCCTAATCTTGCAGTAATTGCAGCTTTAGATGCAGGGTTCAATCCGGATCATCCTGATGCGAATGAAGAAGGAGCAGCCCATGACGGGGGTAACAATAACCAAGTGGCTATGATGATTGCCGTTGCATTCGGATTAATAAAGTCCCATGCGGTACAAAATCTTGACGGTAAAGTCACTTTCATTGCCGTACCGGCTCAGGAATCTGTGGATTTAGATTATCGAGATCAGCTTATAGAAGAAGGGAAAATAAAACACCGACTTGGTATCAAGGAACTTTTGAGACGGGAGTGTTTTGATGAAATCGATATTGCTTTATCGATTCAAAATATGGATTTTGGAGATGAAGAAACCAAAATGGTGATTGCACCAAATTATCCATCAGTTCGAGATTATGAAGGAATCGGTGTAATATTACAAGAGAATGCTAAACAATTCTACCAAGAGTCACAAATAAAATGGTCGAAGAATCTCAGTGGTGAAAAGTTGTTTAACATTCAGGAACTATCACAGGTTATGCCTGCGCTCCAACCGTTAGCCGGCGGGGTTAAAGGTGTCCGGGGAAGTAAAGATTTCGAGTTGACGGATAAAGATACTGCATACCTCATTCCTGCAAAAATTATGGCCTTAACTATTGTGGACCTATTGTACGATAATGCAAAGAAAACCAGAAAAATACTCAAAAATTACAAACCGCCGAAAACCATTGAAGAATATCTTTTGGAAGCGGAAAATCCTGCTTTTTCTTCCGAGGAATGAGGATCGGATAAACAATTAAGTGATAGGATTTTTTTGTAGCAAAATTATTGTGACAGGAGGAAGACCCTTGAAAAAAATACTTATGCTTCACGGCATCAATCATAATTTATTCGGGAAAAGGGATCCTAAACAATATGGAAAGCTTACCTTGGATGAAATCAACGAAAAACTTCTAGGACTTAGTGAAGAACTGGATGTTCAACTGGACTTTTATCAAACGAATTACGAAGGAGAGATGTGTGAACGAATTCATCGGGCATTTCTTGAAAAGATAGACGGAGTTCTGATTAACGCCGGAGCATGGACCCACTATAGTTATGGAATTCGGGATGCACTGGAACTTTTAGAGGTCCCTATCATTGAAATCCATATGTCCAACATTTATAAAAGAGAAGACTTTCGACGAAAATCTGTGTTTGAAGATCTAGCACAGGGTCAAATTGTTGGATTTGGTTTAGATAGCTATTTGCTTGGATTAAGAGCTATGATGTCGATTATTGAATCTTAGAGATTCTCGAATAATGCTCAATTATATTTTGTATTCTATTAAGACATTTCTATTAAGGAGTTTCTATTAATGAAAAATAACGAAGGACTTAAGCCCTCAGTTGAAGTTAGCATTTCTGGAAGCACAAGACTTTTGGCACTGTTAGGTGACCCTGTTACACATAGCATATCTCCGGCTATGCATAATAAAGCTTTTCAGATTTTGGGATTAAATTATGCTTACATGGGCTTTACTGCCAATAAAAACAATTTAAAATCTTCGGTGGATGCTATGAAGGCTCTTAATGTTTTAGGCTTTAATGTAACCATGCCGATCAAACAAAAAATTCTACCGTATTTAGATGAGTTGTCTTTTGAAGCGGAAATGATCGGTGCCGTAAACACGGTTAAAAATGAAAATGGGAAATTGATTGGTTATAATACCGATGGTCCGGGGTATGTTATGGATTTACAGGATAAAGGATTAAAAATCAGGAAACAAAGCTTTCTAATTGTTGGAGCCGGTGGAGCCGCTACCAGTATTGCAGTGGCCTTAGCCCGAGCAGGAGCAGGACAAATAACGGTGATTAATCGAAGCATTGAAAAAGCGGAACACATTATTTCTTTGATCAACAAAATTTCTCCTGATTGTATGGCTTTTGCCTCAAAATTTGAGGATGACAGCATAGCTCAAGAACTGGTAAAAGCTGATGTGCTGATCAACTGTACTCCATTGGGTATGGGCCATCAAGAGGGGATCAGTTTTATACAAGATCCTTCTATATTGCATAAAGATATGATAATTTCGGATTTGATTTATGTCCCGAGAAAAACCGCACTTCTCAAGCTTGGAGATGAAAGAGGATGTAAAACCATCAACGGCATTGGCATGATTATTTGGCAAGGAGCGTTGGCATTTAAAATATGGACGGGAGAGGATATGCCCATTCAGGACATTAAGCAACAGTTGTTTTGATTTTATAGAATAACAAGTGCCAAAACCAAGAGATCCCCCACAGTAAACAGAACTGTGGTTTTTTTTTTGCAGAAAATCAATTATTAGAGAATTTCAATGTGGATTAGGGTATAAACTAGTATTAATAAAGAAAATTTAAGAGGTAATGCTTAAACATCTTAAGGGTAGCTCAATATATTATTAGGGAGGATGAGTACCATGACTGAAAAAAACGGAGTTATGCTGCAGGCGTTTCATTGGTATACCAAAGGAGATGGATGGCTTTGGAATTGGCTTATTAGGGAATCTTCAACTTTGGCAAACACGGGATTTACTGCTGTATGGTTACCCCCAGCTTATAAGGGTACCGGCGGTGGCTTTGATGTGGGTTACGGTGTGTACGATCTATTCGACTTGGGAGAATTTGATCAAAAAGGAACTGTGGCCACAAAATACGGCGCGAAAGAAGAATACCTTATAGGAATTCAAAAAGCACAAGAGGCAGGTATGGAGGTTTATGGAGATATCGTTTTAAATCATCGTCTTGGAGCGGATCATGAGGAAGAGTTTTATGGTATTCCCATAAATCCTGAGAACCGAAAAGAAGTGATTGGAAAAAAACACAAAGTTAAGGCTTGGACGCACTTTTCTTTCCCGGGAAGAAAGGGGAAATACTCGGAGCTGCAGTGGCATTGGTGGCACTTTAATGCGGTGGACTACAGTGCTTTGGATGAGGACCGGGATGCTATTTATCTAATCGAAGGCAAGGCCTTTGATGATGATGTGGCAGAAGAGAAGGGAAATTACGACTATTTAATGGGGTGTAATTTGGATTTGAACAGTCCTGATGTTGAAAAGGAATTGATTCATTGGGGGAAATGGTACCTGGATACAACAGGACTAGATGGTTTTCGTTTTGATGCAGTTAAACATGTGAAATCGAAATTTTTCTTGAAATGGCTTAATGCTATGCGAAAATATAAAAATAAGAACTTATTCGCCGTAGGAGAGTATTGGTCGAAGGACTTAAAACCCCTTTGTGAGTTCATTGAGGATACGCAAGAAAACATTATGCTTTTTGATGTAAACCTCCATTTTAATTTTGTGAAGGTCAGTAAAGATCCTTACAATTATGATATTACAAAAATATTTGACCAAACATTAATGCAAAAGGCCCCTCACTTGGCAGCAACTTTTGTTTCAAATCATGATTCCCAACCTTTGCAGTCTTTAGAATCGGTGGTGGAGCCATGGTTCGTTCCTTTGGCCTATGGAATCATACTCCTTCGAAGAGAAGGCTACCCAACGGTCTTTATTGCAGATTATCATGGTGCCAAATATAATGATCGGGGTCATGATGGTAAGGATTATGAAATTGAAATGGCTGGTCATCAATGGATGATTGATAAGTTTTTATATGTGCGTAAAAATTATGCATATGGGGAACAACAAAATTATTTTGAACAGGAAAATTTGCTGGCATGGATCCGAGAGGGTACACCGGAAAATCCGGGAGGGGTTGCAGTATTAATAAGCACGGGAGAAGCCACCGAAATATCTATGAAAATGCCTTTTAATAACACGATGTACAAAGACTTGACGGAACACGTTCATAAAACTGTACAAACTGATGAAAAGGGTTGGGGAGTATTTCCTGTTGGGGAAAAATCCATTTCACTTTGGATACGAAAGGAATGACATTTGTTTTGAAAGAAGTCGGAATCAAGAAAGCTTTAGAGTTGGGATATGTAAGTCAAGTATTGCCTGCCACCCAGGGAATGAAAATTCTAAGCGGGAATCCATTAGAGATATCCAGTCTTTTTACATTATTACTGACGGTTATTGTAGCAACAGTTTTGATTTATTTTAAACTTCAGCGCTTAAAAGTATCTTCATAGTAATCAGTTGAAAATATGATTCGGGATTCTATTTAGATTTTGATTTGAAATGCCTCCTAAGGGGTAATAATGAAGCATAAGGAAGACTTTCCTGCAAAAAGGGATTATCCCTTAGCGAAGGAGGCTTGCAATGAAAAAAAGTGCCGATTATTTTAGAGGTTGTTTATTAGGAGGAGCAATAGGGGATGCGCTGGGAAGGCCCGTGGAGTTTATGAGCTATAAAGAAATTATCGAAAAGTATGGAGTAGGGGGTATTCGGGACTTATCGCTTACCTCTAGAGGGGTGGCGGAAATCACCGATGATACCCAATTGACCTTGTTCACGGCAGAGGGTATTCTACGGGCACAAAACCGATTTCTTTCAAAAGGGATCTGTCATATTCCTTCCGTTGTTTATTATGCCTATTTAAGGTGGTTGTATACCCAGGGGTATCGTGAGGGGATGGATCAGAGCATTCTGGAAAAAAGCTGGCTACTGTTTGCCAATGAATTATTCAATCAAAGAGCCCCGGGAGGGGCTTGTATCTCCGCACTACTAAGCGGCAAGCAGGGATCTCTCCAAGTGCCGATTAATAAGAATAAAGGCTGCGGGGCGGTTGTGCGTGTGGCACCAATTGGACTTATGTTTCGAAAAAATGAGGCATTTGAAGTTGCCATTCAGTGCGCAGCATTAACCCATGGACATCCTTCGGGTTACCTATCCGCCGGTGCTTTGGCCTACATAATTGCTTCGATCGTAGAAGGAGAAGACATGGAAAGAGCCGTTCAGGGAACTCTTCTAAAACTGGAGGAATATGATAATCATCAAGAATGCACGGAAAAAATAACCTTGGGGATGGAACTTTCGAAATTGGGCTGTTCCAATTATCGGGCTATCACAAAAATTGGTGAAGGCTTTGTTGGAGAAGAAGCCTTAGGAATCGGGATATTCTGCGCATTGAAATATGAGAAAAACTTTAAAAAAGGATTAATAGCATCGGTGAATCATGATGGGGATAGCGACAGTACCGGAGCAATTACCGGTAACATCCTGGGAGCCTATAATGGTGTTCCGGGCATACCTGTTGGATGGATTGGAAAAATTGAACTGAGGGATGTATTAATCCTGGTTTCGGACGATTTACTGAAGGATTATGATCAAGAAACCATGAACTGGGAGCGGTATCCCGGGTATTAATGAATTATCAATAAATGCATCGAGGAAGCTTTATGCTGTTAATATTTCACTACGATGCTATTAATAACACACAGAAATAATTTAAGTGCGATTAAGAAAATTGCAAGCTGTTTTCCGGCCAGGGGATAGTGGGGGGGATGGAAATGAGTGGATATATTGAATGGTATTATTATCCTTTTTATGGTGCAGTGATTGCCAGTTCTTTAGCATATGGGCGACTACGCAGGAACCAGTGGGTAATCAAAAATCAAGACTTTGGAAAAGGTTTTATAAAAATCAAAAGCAGGGTGTTTTTCATTTATATATTTGCTTTTCTGCTCTCCACGGTTTTTCATGTAATGTTTCCTGTAGCGGCTATGGATTTGCCCAGCGGTTCCTTTGACGTTGGAACCAGGATTTATGATTTAACTGATGAAGATCGTTTGGAGACCTATGGAAATGAAGCTGGCAGTGAGTTCCGCAAAATCAAGGTTCAAGCTTGGTATCCTGCAAGTACTGTAGAAGGCTTCGCTCAAGTTCCATGGATACCTGAAGGAAGGACGGTTTCCAGAAAATTGGCAAGGATTTTTTATTTTCCGCCATTTATGTTAGATCAATCGGAAGAAGTTTTATCCAACAGTTACTTGAATGCACCGGTTTTGTCGGAGGATGACTTGTACCCTGTTGTAGTACTTTCTCATGGGTGGAGTGGATTTCGTACTCTTCACACGGATTTAGGAGAACTTTTAGCAAGTCATGGATACATTGTTTTCGGTATCGATCATACCTATGGAGCTCCCATCGTTATCTTCGAGGATGGTGAAGAGGTAAGTTTTGATGGTGAAGCATTACCTCGACGGGATGATCCGGATTTTCTAAAATTTGCTGAAAAATTTGTAAGTACCTATGGAAAAGATATTTCCTTTGTATTAGACGTTCTAACCGAGGCAGATGAAAAATTTATGGATGAGGACCTAAAAAAGTTTTTGGATAAGGATAAATTCGGGCTTTTAGGTCATTCCACCGGTGGAGGCGCAGCTATAAAAGTTGCATGCATGGATTCCCGTGTAAAGGCAATTATTGGATTGGATCCATGGGTAGAAGCCTTCCCGAAAAAGCTTGTGGATAATGAAATTCAATCTCCTTATTTATTTTTACGAAGTGAAGAATGGAAAGATCAGAGTAACGATAAAAACTTACTGAAAATTTTGAAGAACAATAATCGGGGAGAGCTGTATCAAATCATGGGCACCACCCATGTGGATTTCACTATGATTCACTTATATTCTCCTATTACAAGTGCGGTACGGCTTACTGGCTCTTTAGAACGGGATCGTTTTGAAGAAATACAGGAGGCTTTTGTCTTAGGATTTTTTTCTGAACATCTTAAAAAAGAAAAAAAAGAGGGAATGAACTTTATCGAAGAGAAATATCAAGAAGTGTACCGGGTTCATATTGACAAGAATCATGATTAAAAACAGGTTAAAACATCCGCTGAAGAAGATTAGGACAAAATGTGCGGATGTTTATATTTTTATTGACAATGTAAACTTATGTGTTATAATTAAACTACTGTTTATTAAATCACTCTGTGTTAAAAGAAGGGAGGGTGAAGATGACTGCACGAGAAAAAGAAATTCTAAAAATTATCAAAGAAAATCCTTTGATTTCTCAACAACAGTTGGCCAATATCCTACAAATTAATCGGTCCTCCGTAGCAGTGCATATCGGAAATTTAATGAAAAAAGGATATATTAAAGGAAAAGGATATATAGTGGAAGAGGAGAAAAAGGTCCTAGTTATCGGAGGAGCAAATATTGACTTGGAAGGGAGCCCTTATCATAATTTAAAATTTCATGATTCCAATCCTGGAAGAATAGAAACTTCTCAAGGTGGCGTAGGACGAAACATCGCTGAAAATCTCGCTAGATTATCAACTCCTGTTCGTTTTCTAACAGCTCTTGGAGAAGATTTTTATGGAGATCAAATATTTAAAGAATGTCAAAAACAAGGTATGGATATGAACCATCTTTTGCGTTCTAAAGATTATCCCACTTCCATGTATTTATCCTTAATGGATGAGAATCATGATATGAAAGCAGCTATTTCACAGATGGATATTCTGAAATTAATTGACCCGGCATGGCTGGAGAGAAAAAGACCCTTATTTAAAGATGCCGCATTGATCTGTATTGATGCCAATCTTACGAAGGAAGCCGTGGAATACATCGTGGCTGAAGCGGGAAACACCCCGATTTTTGCCGATCCTGTTTCCAGTGCCAAGGCCCAGGTATTTGAGAATGTTTTAGGAAAGATCCACACTTTTAAGCCTAATCGTATAGAGGCGGAAATGTTGTTGGGAATGCCTTTGGATACCATGGATCAAGTACGAAAAGCCGGAGAAATCTTTAGGGGTAAGGGCATTCAGCAGATTTTCATTAGTTTAGGACCCAGGGGGGTGTATTGCTGTAGCACGAATTTCGAAGGTTTCATTAAAGGAGAACCGGATATCATTAAAAGTGCCACAGGAGCGGGAGATGCTTTTATGGCGGCAATTATGTACGGACATTTGCAGCAATATTCCCCGGAAGAAATTTTAAAGTTCGCCATGGGTGCGGCATTTACTACATTAGGCAGTGAAAGTACTATCCATCCCAACTTTTCAACCGAGGTGATTATGCAACAACTAGAACGAAGTGAAATGTCCTTAACCTATTTTTAAGGCGATGATTATTTATCTTTATGTTGAACAATAATTAAAAATCAGTAGTTAATAAAAATTTTTGGAACTTTACTGGAATCGTCATCAGAGTAACCTCAATTGATAAATCAAGTTTTTAATCAATATATATATGAAGAATTGACAGGAGGCGGAACAATGGAAAAGTACATCGACTACAGTCCTGAAGTTAAACAAGCACTCAAGGAAAAAAAACCGGTGGTGGCTTTAGAGTCTACAATTATATCCCACGGAATGCCCTATCCTAAGAATTTAGAGACCGCACGGGAAGTAGAAGCAATTATCCGTAAGCGGGGAGCCGTGCCTGCAACCATTGGAATTATGAAAGGTCGTTTGAAAATCGGATTAACAGAAGAAGAGCTTGAGTATTTCGCTACGGAAAAAGGAATAATAAAGACCAGTCGAAGGGACATCCCATATATCACTGCCAACAAACTGGATGGAGCTACCACTGTAGCTTCAACAATGATTCTTGCCGGAATGGCAGGAATTAAGGTTTTCGTCACGGGAGGTATTGGAGGGGTCCACAGAGGGGGACAGGATACTCTGGATATTTCAGCGGACTTAATGGAGTTCTCGAAAACCGATATGGCGGTAATCTGTGCCGGTGCGAAATCTATTCTGGATATCGGACTGACTTTAGAATACCTTGAAACCCAGGGAGTACCGGTAGTCGGATTCGGAACGGAAGAGTTCCCTGCTTTTTACACAAGGGACAGCGGTTACAAAGCGAATTATCGAGTGGATGATGCAACCTCTCTGGCTAGAATAATGAAAGACAAATGGGATATGAATTTAAAAGGAGGACTCGTCATAGGAAATCCCATTCCGAAGGATGCAGAGCTGGATCCGGATTTTATTAATAGCGCCATTGAAAATGCCGTCATCTTGGCAGAACAAAAGGGTATTAAGGGAAAAGAAGTTACGCCGTTTCTGCTTTCTCATTTAAAAGATGTCACGAAGGGAAAAAGCTTAGATGCCAATATCGAATTAGTGTATAATAATGCCCGAATAGGAGGGGATATAGCAGTAGCTTATGCAAATTTAACATAAAAATATTTTGAATCCAGAAAAAAGAGGCGAAAGCCTCTTTTTTCATTAGATATTTAACAATATTCTACTATAGATAACTTCCGTAATCATACATTTGCTTTGTTCGTTCGATGTCTTTTTCTACCTGTTCAATTCTTCGAATCTGTTCTACCCGGTTCACTTTTTTTCGGAAGGTGAATGTTGGGTTGAATTTTACCACTCGAACTTGAATTATTCGATTGCCAAGCGTTAAACTCTTAGTCAATGTTCTCTCCCCCTTTAGTTTTCCGGCCCCTTCTTTTTGGATTTTATTCCCTTTTAGCGTGTTTTCCATAGCATTCTCCCTCCTTTCTGCTTGTAAATATATTATACCGTAGTAAAATAAATGTTTAACCATCTAAGGTCTATGCTAACTTCCGTCTAAAGGTCTTTTTTCTCTCAGCCTTAGGATTTAGAAGTGAACTGAAGAAATGCAAGAAGGAAAAATGAAATTAGTGGAGAATATAATATAGAGAAGGATAAGGATAAAAAGTATAGCACTGTGGTTAGATAAATAAGACAATTATTCTATAAACAGAAATGGAATGAATCAAGGAATTGTAAATTAAGAATAAATAAGTTGAGGTGGATGCTGAAGAAGAAATTGTCCAACACTTAATTAATTAGTTGGTAAATACCGTGGATCGTAATACTGGGATGTGGGCATCATCAGTACCAAGTAACAATGATTATCCTCACGCTCCGTGGTGGCAGTGGTCAGAGGAGATGGACCATCATGAATTAAACAACTTTAAAAGTGCGGTGGATATTCTAAAACCTAATACTCAGACATTTAATAACCAAATGCCCTATTCTTTGGAATCCATGACAAAAAAAGTCTGGAAACTTATTGAAAATTCAATGGATCGAGACTATGAAAATTGGGGTAAAGACTACACGCCCTTACCCCTGGATTTTATTGATGACCCTGAATATATGAAAAATATTCAGTTTGCAGGAATAGAAGATCTTGTGGAAAAGAACCTGACTTTTTACGCTGCTTCTTTAAATAATGAAGGCGTTTGGGATATTACATGGGACTGGGGGCAATATCCGGAAGCCTTTGCCATAGGGAATAGGATTTGGAAAGGAATTTTGATTGTGAACCGGTGTAACATTTTACAAAAGTTTAAAAGGATTTCCACCGTTTAATCTATTTTGCGTCCTGCCTGGTAAATCCCTTCAAAGGCAAGAAGGTTTTGTATATCGGTTAGAGGATTATTTTTTACTAATAGAAAATCCGCTTTTTTACCTACTTCCAGACTGCCATGGAAATCATCAATCCCCAGTAGTTTGGCACTTTCGTAGGTAGAGGATTGGATGGCTTCGATGGATGTCATACCCATATCTACCATCAATTTCAACTCAAAAAGATTATCGCCATGACGATTAAAAGGGGTGCCTGCATCGGTGCCCATGGCAATTTTGACTCCTTTTTTCCGAGCCTTTTGGAAGCTTTCGAAATGAACATCCTTAATTGCCTTTGCTTTATCTACAGCAAATTTAGGAATACCGTGTTTCTCTCCGTATTTGATAATGTTATAAATTGCGGAAAAAGTCGGGACAAGGAAAGTTCCCTGTTCAACCATCATATCCGCGGCTTCATCGTCTAAATACACCCCGTGTTCCACAGAATCAATACCGGCCCGTATCGCATTTTTGATTCCATAAATCCCTTGGGCATGGGTGGCGGTTTTTTTACCGACTTTATGAGCTTCTGTAACCGCCGCCTTGATTTCTGTTTCCGACAACTGAGAGGAGTTCGGATCCACTCCCGGGGTCAAGACACCACCGGTGGCCATGATTTTTATAACATCGGCTCCATGTTTTAGTTGTTCACGGGCTCCCTTTGTAACTTCTTGGGTTCCATCACATTCGTGACCGATTTGCCAACCGTGTCCTCCGGTCATTGTGATAAACTTTCCGCTGACCAAAGATTTGGGACCTGTTATTTCTCCCTTTACCTGAGCGTTTCTTAAGTCAACGTCAATGTAATTCGGAGCACCTAAATCACGAATAGCAGTTATGCCACCACTTAAAGTGGCTTTTAAGTTGTTCATCCCGTCGATGGCAAGGCTTGCATTGCTCTTAGAAGTTAAAGTCCCCATGGTATCAGCTTCGGCGGAGAAGGTCATATGGACATGGGCATCGATCATTCCCGGGGTAATATATCCATGACGATAATCCAGGAGTTCCATATTCCCTTGGGAAAAGTCTAAATGAGGTATGTTTCCTTGGGGGCCGATTTTTCTTATAATCCCTTCCTCTACGAGAAGATAAACATCTTCCTGAATTTCTTTGTTTTTGCCGTCGATTAATCCTTTACAAGTTATCAGTAGTGAGTTTTTCATAGCTTCCTCCTTTAAGAGTGTTATGACCTTATAATATTTAACTAACCTTATCCTAACAGTTATCGGAAGGGGGGACAAGAACAGGATCATAAATTAATTTTTTTTCGGGCATATTAAGGTTATGCAAGCAATAGATTATTGATAATTAAAAACAAAATCCATAATCATAATTAAAAAAGGAGAAATATCGATTTTGCAGTGACGATTAGGGTATAAATAGATAATTCAATTGATGGAAAGGAGTTAAGACGATGGGCATCTATCAGGACATTTCAGGATCAAGAAAATGGAAAAAAGTCGAGGAAATAAAAAAAGGTTGGTCCTTAGAGAAAAAATTCAAAATCACTTTGGACTCTGGAGAGATGCAGTTACTAAGAATTGTGGATCGGGAGCAGACGGAACGCAAGCAACGGGAGTTTAAGCTTCTCAGTGACTTAAAACCTTTAAACATTTGGATGTCAACTCCGATAGAGACCGGTATTTGCAATGAAGGAAAGTCGGTATACACTCTTTTTACCTGGCTGGAAGGCCGAGATGCGGATGTTTTACTTCCTCAATACTCGATACAGGAACAATATAACTTAGGAGTTAGAGCAGGAGAAATTCTGAAAAAACTACATTCCCATAGTGCTCCCAGAGACCAAATTTCCTGGGAAAGTCGATACAATAAAAAAATCGATCAAAAAATTAAAGCCTATAAGAACTGTGGGGTTGTTTTGGAGGGAGAACATTACTATTTAGAGTACATTAATCAGCAAAGGGAGTTATTAAATGATCGGCCGCAAAGTTTTCAACATGGGGATTATCATATTGGGAATATGATACTAAATGACAAGAAGGAACTGGGGATTATTGATTTTAATCGATTTAATTTCGGGGATCCCTGGGAAGAATTTAACCGGATAACTTTTTCCGCAGAAGTAAGCGCTGAGTTTGCTACAGGTATGATCAATGGCTATTTTAATAAGGATGTACCGGTGAAGTTTTTTTCCCTTATGAAACTATACATTGCCGTTAATCAGATTGCTGCCCTGCCTTGGGCATTGGAATATGAAATAACAGATGTTAAAATAATGAAGAACTTGTTTAAGAAAACATTAAAATCTTATGATGATTTTACTTTAAACAGACCTAATTGGTATAAATCTAAAATGTAAGCTTAGGAGGGGAAACCATGTTTGAACGATATGAAAAACAGATAAACTATGAGAAAATCGGTCGAAAAGGGCAGGAAAAATTACAGAAATCCAAGGTTTTAATAGTGGGTTGTGGGGCTTTGGGAACGGTGACGGCAAACAACCTTGTCCGAATGGGAATCGGCCATGTACGCATCGTAGATCGAGATTTTGTCGAGCTTACGAACCTTCATAGACAAATTTTGTTTGATGAAGAAGATGTATCGGAAGATAGACCAAAGGCGAAGGCGGCTGAGGAAAAACTTCGTAAAATTAACAGCGAAATTAGGATTGAAGGGATTGTCAAAGAAGTAAACAGTAGAACCATTGAAGGTTTTATTGATGGGATGGATTTAATCGTTGATTGTACAGATAATTTCAAGACCCGGTTTTTAATAAACGACGTAGCTTTTAAAAACAATCTGCCCTGGATATATGGGGGAGCTTTAGGTACTTCCGGAATGGTAAAGGTTTTTATTCCTGAAGAAAAAAACGGTTGTCTTCAATGTATGATTCCAAAGCCCCCGGACAGCGGGGCGCTTCCAACTTGTGATACAGCCGGGGTAGTAAATACATTAACCGGAATTGTTGGTTCTTTGGAAAGCAACGAAGCATTAAAATATCTGTTAGGCAGAAAAGAAGAGGTGGAAAACGATCTTTTATTCTTGGATCTTTGGGATAATACTTTTAAAAAGATCTCTCAGGGAAAAAAAGATGATTGTCCCTGTTGTGTAAGGAAAATTTATACTTACTTGGAAGATAAGAAACCGGAAGCTACCTACATTTGCGGTCAGAATAGTATTCAAATTAACCTTGGTCATGATCATATGAATCTTGAAGAAATTCAGAAACGATTAGAAGATAAAAACATCCCAACTCGCAGAAATCCCTTCTTATTAAGCTTTGAGGCGGAAGGAGTAGAAACAAAACTTTTTAAAGATGGCCGAGCTATAATGAAAAATGCAAAAAATGAAGAAGTGGCAAAATCCATTTATGCAAAATACATTGGGTACTAACCCACTATAATACTAATCATAATTATAACAGAGAAGAGCTGTTCTTAATTTAGTTATAGTGATTTACTTGGAAGTCAAAGATGATGATGGCTGAATACGGACTAAATTTCATATAGATGTAAACATCTCTATTTCTAACGGTACTTAATGAATATCAAAGTTAAGCAATAGCTAAGTGAGAATATACCCCCGGAAAGGAAGGTTTCTATGATTCTTAGTGTAAGCCGAAGGACGGACATACCCGCATTTTACTTTGACTGGTTTGTAAAACGAGTACAAAAGGGTTATTTAATGGTGAAAAATCCCATGAATCCTAAACAGATTCATAAAGTTCCCATAAACCCTGAGGTTATTGATACCATAGTCTTTTGGACCAAAAATCCCAAGCCTGCTTTGAATAAACTCGATTATATGAAGTCGTATTCCTATTATTTTCAATATACGTTAAATCCTTATGATGAAAATTTCGAAAAAAATGTACCGAATCTGGAGGAGCGTTTAAAAACCTTCAAAAGTTTAGCAGAGACCATTGGAAAGGAACGCGTGGTCTGGAGGTATGATCCGATTATTTTTACCGAAAATCTGGGAGTGGATTATCATATTACATCATTTTCCATGCTTGCAGAAATCCTCCGGTATTATACCGATACGGTAATGGTAAGTTTTTTAGATGATTATCGTAAAATCCGAAAAAATATGGAAAATCAAGATGTAAGGGAGCCGAACTTTCAGGAAGTAGACACATTGATAAAGGCTTTAGTGGAAATTGCAAAAAATAATAAAATAAACATTTTAAGCTGCGGGGAAAAAAAAATATTAACCCATCAAGGCCTTCGACCCGGCAGTTGCATTGATCCGGACCGCATTGAAAGATTGCTTGGTAAAAAAATCTCCAAGCGCAGGGATAAGAATCAACGACCAAATTGTGAATGTATGGAAAGTATCGATATCGGAAGTTATGATTGCTGTCTTCACCAATGTACATATTGCTATGCCAATTATCGTTATGAAATCATCAAAGAACAATATCAAAAGCATGATCCCGACTCACCGCTTTTGATTGGGAAAGTTGCCAAGGGAGATACTATCAGAGATCGGAATATGGAAAGTCTCAAAATCAACAATCATCAGTTATCGATTTTTGATGATTAAGGAGGAAAAGCCAGTGGTAAGAACAATGCTTAAAATTATCATAGGAGTCCTTTTGATCCTAATTATGATACCGGTTATTTTTATAGGTTATGTAAGTTGGAAAAATCCTGTGCATAAAGAGGTAGAAGTGATTGATATTACAAATAACCAACCGAAAAAATTATCCACTGACGAAGAATATACTGCGTTGATATTTAACTTGGGTTACGGCGGTCTTGATAAAAAGCAAGAGTTTTTTATGGACGGAGGAACTTCATCAAGGGGTGAGAGTGAAACAATAGTTTTTGAAAACATCCAAGCTATGATAAGTTTTTTAAACAATGAGGATCCGGACTTTATGCTTCTTCAAGAAGTGGATATCCGCTCGTCGAGGAGCTATGATATCAACCAATATGAATTGCTTCAAAATAGATTTCAAAGCTATGCTTCCGCTTTTGCCTATAATTATCAGGCTATTTGGGTTCCAGTACCGATCCTAAACCCGATGGGTTATGCAAAAAGCGGGCTGGTTACATTATCTAAGTATACAATGCATCATGGTCTTAGAAGAGAGCTCACAGGGCAGGAATCCTGGCCTGTGATTTTAGCGGATTTAGATCGAATTTTGCTGGAGACCAGAATTCCTGTTGATAACAGCAGGGACGTGGTTTTGATAAACCTTCATCTCTCGGCCTATGATGAAGGAGGGATTCTTAGAAAAAAACAAGTGGAAGATTTACTAAAACTTATTAATGAGGTCTATACACAAAATGAATATGTGATCCTGGGAGGAGACTGGAATCAGCTGCTTAGCACCGTGCAGTTGGAAGACCCGGATTTTCTGGAGAAATGGCCGGAGTGGTTGGTACCCATCGCTGAGTCTTTAGGAGATACGGGCTATCAATGGGGAGTTGATGAAACAGTCATGACGGTCCGGGACCTGGGGACTCCCTATATACCGGGAGAGACTTTTGAAACTGTTATTGATGGGTTTTTAGTGTCGCCGAACATTAAAATCATTGAGGTGATTGGTCATAATCTTGGTTTTGAGCACTCGGATCATAATCCGGTAACGTTAAAATTTCAACTCATTGATCAGTAAAAGTTGAGCATCTGCTTAATGACTATTCGTTTTCAGAACCGATAGGAAAGATACAGTATGATATACAGTAAAGCATGAGCAGTTGATTATTTCGTAAATGTTACAAAAATGTCGCCTGCCAGGCGACCTTTTTGTTAAAGTCATAGGATATAATCTTCTTAAGGTAAGAGCAAATCAAAACTTTAAAGGAGGTTATGAAATGTCTATGGAAAAAATGGATGTAAAAGAAGTATCGGAACTTCAGCAGGAAAAGGTGAGTATCGAAAAAACGGTCAGTATTCTAGAGAACTTAGCAAAGGGTTTGGATCCCGGAACAAACAAAGAGGTAAAACAAGATCATATTCTTCATGATCCGGAGATTATTAGAAGCTTCTATTTTGCTAAGCAAGTGTTGGAAAATGTTAAAAAAGGTATCTATAACAAGCGAAAACTAACGGAATTTATCATTACACCGGAGCAAAAGTCCAAGGTTCGCTTGCCAGAGAGAAAAATCGGAGTAAATGAGTTCTCCAGAATCATTAATGAACATATTGACTTACATCTTAGTAAGAAACTCACAGGAGTGGAGCTAAATCGACAGCTTAAAAAGTTAAAAGTCCTATCGGAAGAAACCTTAGAAGAAGGAAAGAAACGTACAGTTACGAATGAATATTCTTTGGGATTGGGTTTTGAAACAGAAAAAAGGGAAAAAAACGGAAACGTGTATGACATGGTAGTAATTAATAACGAAGGAAAAGTCTATCTGTTAGAAAATCTAGAAGAAATTATGAAAGCGTAAACTATGCTCGAAACAGGAAGCTTCCAAAGTAGTGGGTCTATCAATAAAAAGACTCGCTACTCGGAAGTTTTTTATTATGAAACCAATAGAATTAGGATTAATAGGGTATAGAATAGATAAATATAAAAAAAAAAGGCTTTTAAATGAGGGGGAATTATTATATAATATAGCACAATACCAAATAGAGTAACATAATAAGGGGTGATAGTCATAGAACTAACCAAAAGACAAAAAAAAATCATAGAAATTGTAAAGAACAACGAACCTATTTCCAGCGAAAAGATCGCAGAACAACTAGGGGTGATACGAGCAACCTTAAGGCCGGACCTTTCAATTTTAACCATGTCAGGAATTTTGGATGCCAGACCGAAAGTAGGTTATTTTTATTCGGGTAAATCCGATATCAATGTGTTTTCTCAAGAAGCAGAAAAGTACTTAGTAGAAGATATTATGAAAATGCCTGTAGTGGTTACGGAAGAGTCGACAATTTACGATGCTATCGTAACCCTCTTTTTAGAAGATACTGGCACCATATATGTAGTCACGAATAATTACTTAAGTGGCGTGGTTTCTCGAAAAGACTTTTTGAAAACCTTGATGGGCGGGGCGGATATGAACAAAATGCCCGTGGGGATGATTATGAGCAGAATGCCAAATTTAGCTACGGTAACAAAAAGTGAGACAATCATCGAAGCGGCCAATCGAATCGTAGTAAACCAAGTTGATAGTTTGCCCGTAGTAGAAGTAATAGAGGAAAATGGAAAAGAACGATTAAAAATCATTGGGAAAATATCCAAAAGTAATATCACAGAGTTATTTGTGAATTTATGCAAAAAATAGGAGGGGTTTTTTTGACAGATAGACCATTAGTAATATATATCGTATCGGACTCCGTGGGTGAAACTGCGGAACAGGTAGCAAGGGCCGTAATCGGTCAATTCGAAACGCGAAATTATGAGCTGCGCAGATTTCCATTTACAACGGAAAAAACTCAACTATTGGAGATTTTAGAAGAAGCAAAACAAGAAAATGCCATTATTGTCTTTACCATGGTAATTAACGGACTTCGAGAATTTTTAGTGGAAGAAGCGGAGAAAGTAAATATTCGAACCGTGGATATTATGACCCCTCTGCTAAACTTAATAAGCACACAGCTAGACATAAAACCGAAAAAAGAACCGGGAACCATTCGAAAGCTTGATGAGAAATACTTTAAAAAAATCGAAGCCATTGAATTTGCTGTAAAGTACGATGATGGCAAGGATCCAAGGGGAATTAATAAAGCGGATATTGTCTTGGTCGGAATTTCAAGAACATCGAAAACGCCCCTGAGTATGTACCTGGCTCATCGAAACATAAAAGCGGCCAATGTTCCCTTAGTACCTGAAGTTTCTCCACCGAAGGAACTTTTTAATGCCCCGTCGGAAAAGATAATCGGTCTTACCACAAATCCCAGAAAGCTTATAGAAATAAGGCAGGAAAGACTAAAGGCGCTTGGATTGAAAGATGGAGCAAACTACGCTTCCATGGAACGCATACTTGAAGAGCTGGACTATGCGGATAAAGTCATGAGAAAACTGGGTTGCCCTGTTATCGATGTTTCTACTCGAGCGGTAGAAGAAAGCGCCAGTATTATTCTTGAGATCTTTAAAGAAAAAGGTTATAAAGTAGGAAATACAAAATAATTTGGAGGTGGCATGTTATGGAAAAGTGGGTATACTCGTTTGTTGAAGGAAACAGAGAAATGAAAGCATTGCTAGGTGGAAAAGGAGCCAATTTAGCTGAAATGAAAAGCATCGGGCTTCCGGTACCTTCGGGGTTTACTGTGACGACCAAGGCTTGTAATGAATATTTGGCAAAAGGGTCAAGACTCTGGGATGAGTTAAAGGATGAGATATTCCAACATCTTCACGATCTGGAAGATCGGGCAGGAAAGAAATTTGGTGATGATTTGAATCCTCTATTGGTTTCTGTACGTTCCGGTTCTGCGATTTCTATGCCGGGAATGATGGATACGATTTTAAATCTCGGTCTTAATGATCAGTCGGTAATCGGTTTGGCCAAGGAAACGGAAAATGAATGGTTTGCTTATGATTCCTACCGGCGTTTTATCCAAATGTATGCTGATGTGGTGTTGAAAATTGATAAATATAAGTTCGATATTATCTTTGATCGGGTTAAAAATGAAAATAATGTTGAAGAAGATACGAAACTTTCTACGGAGAATTTAATGCAAATTGTGAAAGAATATAAGGATTTAGTATTAAAAGAAAATAGGGAACCCTTTCCTGAAGAACCTCGAGATCAATTACTGATTGCTATTGAAGCGGTTTTTAGCTCTTGGATGAATCCCCGGGCGGAAATATACCGAAAAATCAACAGCATTCCCGATGACATGGGTACTGCCGTGAACATTCAGGAAATGGTTTTCGGTAATATGGGAAATACCAGTGGAACCGGTGTTGCTTTTACCAGAAACCCCTCTACCGGCGAGAAAAAGCTTTACGGAGAATATTTACTTAATGCCCAGGGAGAAGACGTTGTTGCAGGAACAAGAACCCCTAAGGATATTATTGGACTGAAAGATAAAATGCCCCAAGTTTTTGAAGAGTTTGTAAATGTTTGTGATCAATTAGAAGAGCATTATAAAGATATGCAGGATATAGAGTTTACGATTGAAAAAGAGAAATTGTTCATATTACAAACCCGTACAGGCAAACGCACAGCCGCTTCAGCAGTTAAAATTGCAGTGGATCTGGTGGCCGAAGGGAAAATTTCAGAAAAAGAAGCGGTTCTAAAAGTTCATCCTGATCAAATTGAACAGCTTTTGCATCCTACCTTTGATCCGGAAATGCTGGAAAAGGCAGAAAAGATTACTCAGGGTCTTCCGGCATCTTCGGGAGCGGCCTCTGGGCAGGTTTACTTCACATCGGAAGGTGCTACGGAAGCCAAGGAACGAGGAGAAGACGTAATTCTGGTAAGAACAGAAACTTCACCGGAGGACATTGAAGGAATGGTAGCCTGCAAAGGTATTTTAACCGCCCGTGGAGGAATGACCTCCCACGCTGCCGTAGTGGCTAGAGGCATGGGGAAGTGTTGTATTGCAGGAGCCAGTGAAATTCGTGTGAACGAAAAAGAAGGATACTTTATAGCAAGTGAGCAAAAGTTTAAAAAGGGAGACTTTATTTCTCTGGACGGAAACAAAGGGAATGTCTATAAAGGAAAAATTCAAACAGAGAAACCGGAACTTTCCGGAGATTTTTCAAAGTTTATGTCCTGGGTGGATCAATTCAGAACATTAAAAGTGCGTACCAATGCGGATACCCCTAAGGATACAAAACAAGCCATTGACTTCGGTGCCGAAGGCATCGGATTATGCCGGACAGAGCATATGTTCTTTGAAGAGGGAAGAATATCCGTGGTTCGTAATATGATCCTATCCAGAGGAGTAGAGGAGCGTGTCAGGGCTTTAGACAAGCTGTTGCCAATGCAACGATCAGACTTTAAAGAGATCTTTATAGCCATGGGATCAAGACCCGTAACCGTAAGACTGTTGGATCCTCCACTACATGAATTTTTACCGGAAGAAGATGATGATATAAAAAAACTTGCGAAGGAAATGGATATTTCCGTAGCCCATTTACATTCCGTGATTGAAGACTTGGGTGAAGTGAATCCAATGCTTGGTCATCGAGGCTGCCGATTGGCCGTAACCTATCCTGAAATTTATAAAATGCAGGTTCGAGCGATTATGGAGGCTGTGGTGGAACTGAAAAAGGAAAAAGGACTTGAAGTGATTCCTGAAATTATGGTGCCTCTTGTAGGGGAACTTAAAGAGCTTCAATATATTAAAGAGTTGATTATTGCTACGATTAATGAAGTGTTAATGGAAAATCAGACAACGGCCACTTATCTCATTGGAACCATGATTGAGGTACCAAGGGCGGCGGTCACCGCGGATAAAATTGCTGAGGAAGCGGAGTTTTTCTCTTTTGGCACTAATGACTTAACTCAAATGACCTTTGGGTTCTCAAGGGATGATGCAGGACGATTCATTAAAGAGTATGAAGAGAAAAAGATTTTAGAAAAAGACCCATTCCAACAAATTGACCGGCAGGGTGTTGGCAAGCTAATGGAAATTGCTGTGGACCTTGGTAAGAAAACCCGTAGTGATCTAAAACTTGGAATATGCGGAGAACATGGAGGAGAAGCAAGTTCCATAGAATTTTGCCATTTACTCAACTTAGATTATGTTTCCTGCTCACCTTTTCGAGTGCCGGTAGCAAGACTGGCAGCTGCCCAAGCAGCGATTCGATTTCCAAAGGAAAAATAACAGAGAAGCTCTGCTGTTAATTAAAAAAACAACACAATCCTTTTTATAAAGCCTTAGAGATGTAGAATAACATTAAAACTTAGGCCCTCTAAAAATAAATGGAGACAATTACTCCATTTATTTTTATTTGTTCGTAGAATGGGTATAAATAAGGCATCATACTTCGAACAAAGGAGAGATTCCTATGAAATATAATATACGCCAGGAAAGTGAACATATCGAAAAGAAAATTTTATCTCCCTATGCTATGCAGAGTTCTAATAGTAAGGGGCGAATAAAAAAGATAAAGCCCTGTGAAATACGAACGATTTTTCAACGGGACCGGGACAGAATTATTCATTCGAAATCTTTTCGTAAACTTAAAGAAAAAACACAGGTTTTCATTGTTAAGGATGACTTTTTCCGGACGAGGTTGACTCATGTCCTTGAAGTTAGTCAAATATCAAGGACTGTTGCGAGAGCCCTTCGATTAAATGAAGACCTGGTTGAAGCCATTAGCCTCGGCCATGATTTAGGCCATACCTGTTTCGGCCACAGTGGCGAAGAAACCTTAAATGAGATTACCGGGCATTTTAAACATAATGAACAAAGTCTCCGAGTGGTGGATAAACTTGAAAAACAGCGTCGAGGGCTGAATTTGAGTTATGAGGTTCGAGATGGAATTTTGAATCATACTGGACGGGAAAATTGTAAAACCCTGGAAGGGAACGTAGTAAAAATTGTGGACCGTATCACATATTTATGTCATGATATTCAAGACAGTTTAAGCGTCGGAGTACTAAAAGAATCAGAAATTCCTAAGGATTTACTAGACTATTTAGGACATACCCATAGTGAGCGGGTAAATACTTTAACAAAGGATTTGATTTTTGAAACCAGGACCATTCTTGATGATTCTAATATAGATATAGAAGAAAAGATAAAAACCCATCAAAGCAAAGAAGCAAAAGCAATGATGGCAAAACTTCGAAGTTTTATGTTTTCAAGAGTATATAAAGGGGATTTT